>Ga0160454_100030_pt1 | contig 275356 bp, 181 predicted proteins | sample HID1971M_E6MG_FD_108218 | JGI IMG/M metagenome (GOLD analysis project Ga0160454, IMG submission 108218) | Enriched millipede-associated microbial communities from UW Madison campus, WI, USA - HID1971M_E6 MG | ecosystem: Host-associated > Arthropoda: Insects > Digestive system > Unclassified ...
GTTGCTGTGAAAGATAATCGATACGAAATGTAAAAAGGGGTATGTACCTCCTTCCGATGCTATACGCTCCCGAAATCTGAATGGGGAAACCCGTGACAAGGTGATTTCAGGAGCGTATGAGGCTTCTACAGGAGGTACATACCCCTTCTTTTTTTATCGATCATCTTAAGCTGCTTGGCTTATGGGACAGTCTCTTTTGCTTATGTGGCGAAACGTGTCGGTTTTTAAGGTTTTTTTAAGGTGCGATCGGATATGCTGGGTGAAAAATGCGGGACATAGCGACTTAGCGATAACACAGAGAGGAAGGATGCGTAGTGGTTCCAGCAAAAAGAGCAAGCAAGAAATACGACATTGTTCGAAAAATAATATTGTTATTGTTGGCCTTTATTCTCTTCATTCCGCTCTTATCGACTGGCAGCACGGTTGCGGCGGCGACATTTGGCTGGTCGATAATAGACGGAAACACAGTGAATGGGATTAACGCTAACCCAATTTATAAAGCGGAGAATCCTGCCATAGTCGAATGGAAGGGCGAGATCTATGTGGCGTGGCAAGAAAGAATCACTCCGGATGCCAATAGCAAAAACCAAATCAGGGTCAAGAAATATAACGGCACCGATTGGGAGAGCGTCGATGGCAATAAGCAGACAGGATTAAATGTCGATACCTCCAAGGTGGCTGAACAGCCTGCAATGGCCGTGTACGACGACGAATTGTATATTGCGTGGACGGAAAAGACGACAGTTGGTCAAATTCGGGTGAAGAAGTATGACGGTACAGAATGGGAAAGCGCCGAGGGCGACAGTCTGGTCGGCATCAATGTGGATCCTAACACGAATGCCATGTCTGCCAAGCTGACTGTGTACAAAGATGATCTGTATGCGATCTGGGTTGAAGCGAGTAAAACACGAGTCAAGAAATATGACGGTACCGAGTGGAAGAGCGTTGACGGAGGCGGTCTGAATGAGACCCCGAATACTGGAGCAGGAAGCCCCGTTATGGCGGTAATGGGCGATGTGTTGTATGCGGTGTGGTCTGAAGCGCCATCTCAGTCTACTTCTAAACTACGGGTGAAAAAGTATGATGGCGGCAATAGCTGGACGGTGATCGACGGCGGAAGCGGCTTGAATAAGTGCAGCTGGTGCAGCGCATACAGCGCATCCTTAACCGTCATTGACAATGTCCTGTATGTGGCGTGGGTTGAACCTCGTGGCGGTCTCTACAGCACAGATGACCAGATACGCGCCAAAAAATTTGATGGCACTACATGGTCGCCCCTTGATGGCAACGGTGATTACGGCATAAATGTGAGTGGTGGTTATCGTGCCTGGCAGGTTAATCTGGCAGCAATCGATAACGATTTGTATGCGATATGGTCTGAAAATAATGGAGCTACTGAATACGGCCGGCCCGTTTTTAAAATACGCGTGAAGAAATATGGCGGTACGGGGTGGACGATCGCCGAAGACGGTAAAGTCGGGCTGAATGTGGACGGCAAAAGAGTCGCTGTAAAGCCTGCGGCAACGGTGCTGAACGGCGCTTTATATGTAGCGTGGTCCGAATCGAACAGTACGGAAGAGCAAGTGCGGGTGGCCCAATATTTGCCGCCGCCTCCGCCTGCCGTCAACAGTGTCAGTGTTACCCCGAGTACCGCTAACATCGCGAGAGGAGCCAGCAGGCAATTAACGGCTGCAGTCGATGCGGTTGGCGGCGCGGCAACAACGGTATTGTGGAGCAGCAGCGACCCTACTAAGGTGGCGGTGAGCGCCAGCGGCAACGTTACTGTAGCTTCGGACGCAGCGCTAGGACCATACACGATTACCGCTACTTCAACGGCGGATAGCAGCAAGACGGGGACGTCTACGATCACCGTCACCGAAGCGCCGGCCGTTAACGGTGTAACGGTCACTCCGGACAGCGCAAGTATTATGCAAGGAGAAAGCCGTAAGCTCACAGCTTTAGTGGACGCAGTGGGAGGAGCCGCGACGACAGTCACATGGACAAGCAGCAACCCCACAAAGGTGACGGTGGACAACACAGGGAACGTGACGGTCGCAGCGGATGCGACGCCGGGGCCATACACGATTACCGCCACCTCATCGGCGAATAGCAGCAAGAAGGGAACGTCGACGATCACGGTCACGTATGCGCCGGCCGTCAATGGCGTAACCGTCACACCGGACAGCGCAAGCATTATACAAGGAGAAAGTCGTCAACTCGCAGCTACAGTGGACGCAGTGGGCGGCGCAGACACGACGGTCACATGGACAAGCAGCAACCCCACAAAGGTGACGGTGGACAACACAGGGAACGTGACGGTCGCAGCGGATGCGACGCCGGGGCCATACACGATTACCGCCACCTCAACGGCGAATAGCAGCAAGAAGGGAACGTCGACGATCACGGTCACCTACGCGCCGGCCGTCAATGGCGTAACTGTCACACCGGACAGCGCAAGCATTATACAAGGAGAAAGTCGTCAGCTCACAGCTTCGGTGGACGCAGTGGGAGGAGCCGCGACGACAGTCACATGGACAAGCAGCAACCCCACAAAGGTGACGGTGGACAATACAGGGAACGTAACGGTTGCAGCGGATGCGACGCCGGATACCTATACGATTACCGCCACCTCGACGGCGGATAGCAGCAAGAAGGGGACGTCGGCGATTACCGTTATCGCAGCTTCTACCTACACGATTGCGGCGATAACGGATCAAACATTAACGACTCTTACTCAAGGATACGTGTCCGGGACGCAAGAAACCAAACCGGTTTCCGTCACGAATACGGGCACAGGTCATTTGACGAACCTGTCGGTAACGATTAGCGGCGCTAATGCCAACGATTTTGCGATCACGCAGCCGGATTCCGATTTAAACAGCGGTGAATCAACGAGCTTTACGATACAAGCACATGACGGCTTGCCGGCAGGAACCTACACGGCAACGGTTACGGTAGCGGCGGATCAGATGACGCCTGTCACCTTTACCGTCACGCAATCCGTCAACTTGCCGAACGCTCCTGCCAATCCGCAAAACCTGGTTGCTGTCGGAGCCGATCGCCAGGTTAATCTCAATTGGAATACGGTAACGGGTGCGACGTATTACAATCTCTATATTGCGACGGCATCAGGCCAATATAACGAGAGCGAAGCGGTGACGGTCACGTCTGCTACCTACAGCGTTCAGAACTTGATTAACGGTACGACCTATTACTTTACGGTGAAGGCCGGCAACGCAGGCGGTTTGAGCGCAATGTCGAATGAGGCAAGCGCGACTCCGGCCAAAGTTCCGCAAGCGCCGACGAATGTGACGGCAGTTGCGGGGGACGGAAGAGCTACCGTTACGTTTACGCCTCCGACTGACGACGGCGGAAATCCGATTACAGGATACGAGGTGACGGCAGCTCCGGGAAATGTGGTCGTATACGGTTCGTCAAGTCCGATTGTCATTACGGGTCTAAGTAACGGTACGAGCTACACCTTCACGGTAAAGGCGATTACGGCAGCAGGTAAAAGCTCCTCCTCTGTAGAATCGAATTCCGTCGTACCGAGGTCGTCATCAAGCGGAGAGAGCGGTACTTCTTCTCCCCCTGCTTCCGCGACACCGGAGACAACCAATAAGGGAGTAGACATACTGGTAAACGGTAAAGTAGAAAATGCCGGAACCGCCGCAACAAGCAAACGAAACGATCAGAGCGTCACGACGATTCTCGTCGACCAGAAGAAGCTGGAGGATAAACTTGCGGCGGAAGGGCAAGGAGCCGTTGTTACGATTCCGGTCAATACGAAGTCGGATGTCGTGATTGGCGAGCTCAACGGTCAGATGGTTAAAAGCATGGAAAATAAGCAAGCTATCGTTGCGATCAAGACAAGTGAAGCGACGTATACGATTCCGGCACAACAAATTCAAATTGGCGATATCGCGGATAAACTGGGTAAATCGATCGCCCTGCAAGACATCAAGGTGCAGATCGAAATCGCCGCGCCTACCGCAGATACATCGAAGATTGTGGAGAATGCGGCAGTTAAAGGCACGTTCACGATTATGGTTCCGCCGCTGGATTTTACGATTAGAGCCATATACGGAAATACGAGCGTTGAAGTATCGAAGTTTAACGCCTATGTGGAAAGAACGATCGCCATCCCCGCCGGAGTCGACCCGAACAAGATTACGACAGGCGTCGTGGTCGATCCGGATGGAACGGTTCGCCACGTACCGACCAAGATTACGGTCATCGATGGCCAGTATTACGCGCAGATCAACAGCTTGACCAACAGCACTTACTCCGTCGTCTGGCATCCGCTCGAGTTCCTGGATGTCGCCAATCACTGGGCGAAAGCTGCCGTTAACGATATGGGATCGCGGATGGTCATTGACGGTACGGGCGGCAATCTGTTCAGTCCCGATCGCGATATCACCCGAGCCGAGTTTGCAGCCATCGTCGTACGCGGATTGGGATTGAAGCTGGAAAAGGGGCCAACGGCGTTCTCTGACGTGACAACGTCGGATTGGTTCAGCAGCGCGATTAACACGGCCTATGCGTATCAACTGATTGGAGGGTTTGAGGACGGCACGTTCCGACCGAACGACAAGATTACTCGAGAACAGGCCATGACGATTCTCGCCAGAGCGATGACGATTACCGGACTGAAGGCCAAGCTGTCCGCTCAATCCGAAGAGACAACGCTTCGTCCGTATGAGGATGCGACCAACGTATCCGGCTGGGCGCTCAGCAGCGTTGCAGACAGCGTGCAGGCCGGCCTTGTATCTGGACGAAGCGCAGCCAAGCTTGCGCCGAAAGCGCACATCACCCGAGCTGAGGTCGCCACTACTATTCAAAGACTTTTGCAAACATCGGACTTGATTTAACGGAAATATTCTCATCCCTTCCTAACATGATCTTTCTATGTCGGGAAGGGATTTTTATCGTTACCTGCTGATATTCGTGGCGATGTACCAATGGTTTCCGAAAGGGTCCTCCACGCCTCCCGAGCGTTCCCCATAATCGTGATCTTGCGGTTCGTACAAAGAACGTGCTCCCTCTTGCAAAGCCCGGTTGTACACTTCGTCCGCGTCTTCCACAAAGAGATGGATCGCACTTTTCATCGGCGGAAAATCCTTATTCGTTCCTCCGCCGATCTCTATGATGGAGTCTCCGATTCGAAGCGCGGCATGTTGAATACTTCCGTCGGGCCGGGTATGCTTCTCAAGCTCCTCGGCATCAAAGCAAATCTTAAGAAATTCAATAAATCGATCTGCTCCTGCGACGATGAAATACGGTGTAACAGTGGAATAACCTTGCGGCCTATAGGTTGTTGTCATTGCCTGTCCTCCTCAATTTTAGTGAATTATCGTTTCCTAATCAGTATAGCCTTATCAAATCGGAACGTATTGTACAAAGTTGATCTTCATTTCGTAGGATTAGCTGGTATAATCTTGGCATCGGTATTCGTTTAAGTTAGGAGGGGATTGCTTGAAATTTTATGCTCGCAAACCCGGACCTATTTTAGCAAGATGGATTGATAAGTTGTGGATATGCGAAGGCTACCAACCCAGCCATCGGTTTGAATTGAAACTTCCCGATGCCTCTTTGGCATGGATTATTAATCTTAAAGAGGATCGGATCCGAGTGTTTGAGAGTAATCGGATGGATCGTCCAATGTTTCTGCCCGGCAGTATTATCGCTGGTCCGCGGTCGTCCTACTACTACCTGGACACGGTATGCCAAGAATCCTGTATGGGCATTCAATTCAAACCGGGAGGAGCGCTGCCTTTTCTCGGTAATCTGGTAGGCTCGCTACGGGATGTCGACATGCCTCTTGAGTATGGTTTGGGCCGAGCTTCCCGAGTGGCGGACTTACGGGAAAGGCTGCAAGAGACTTCTAGGACGGAGGAACGGTTTCAAATCGTTGAGCAATACTTGCTGCAAGGTCTGGAGAAGAAAATGAGGGATCCGAAAGGACATCCAGCCGTAGCTTATGCGCTGCAAATGTTCGAGCGTTCCCCCGCGACTGCGCCTTCCATTGCCGAGATCGCCGACATGGCTAATCTTAGTACGGAACGATTTATTCGTGTGTTCAAGGAAGAGGTAGGACTGACGCCTAAAAATTATGGAAGCATTGTGCGATTCCGGCTTGCATTTCGAATGATTAGGCAAGAGCGGGTAAACCCGAGTGTGGACATGGCTCTCTCCAGCGGATATTATGATCAATCCCATATGTACCGGGAGTTCCGCAAGTATGCCAATATGACCCCGGTAGAACTGTTTCGTAATTCGGATATTTTTGAGAATCATGTTCCCCTGTTACAATAACGTGATAAGTGGCAAAACACGCCCCGTTATTCCTTCCGGTATGGAGGGAAAAAACGGGGCTTTTCTATTAGGGTGTGCATGTTAGCATAAAACCAGAGGATTAATCACAAAGTGCGGAGGAGTCGTCATGGGGAATGATGCCCCGTCCTTCTATACTGAGAGAAGGAGTGATGACGATGAGAGATCAGCAACAATACGAAGAAATTCGAGCTGCCGCCGCATCTGTTTACAATAGGATGACTACGGATGGATCCGGGGATTGGGGAATGGCGATCGACTGCTGGGATTGGGTGCCGGGGGTCGGTTTGATCGCGATTATGTACTATGGAGAGCAGTTGGAGCAAACGGAAGCAGTACAGTATGTTCACCATTGGATGGAACGCAATGAGCGCTTGGCCGGAGGAGAGCTTGTTATTAACGCCGTCGCACCTTATACCGTTTTGCCGGCATTGTATGAGCTTACCGGAGAGAGGCGGTACTTGGACAAGGCCGCCGTGGTAGGAGATTGGCTGTTGCGGGAAGCGCCAAGAACGAGAGAAGGCGCCTTGGAGCATACGGTGACGGAAGCCGCCGCGTTTCCCGAGCAAGTATGGGCTGACACCCTCTTTATGTCGGTACTGTTTATGGCTAAGCTCGCTAGAGTGACTGGGCAGGTGAAATATGCCGAAGAAGCGGCGAAGCAATTGGAGCTTCATTTGCGCCTGCTTCAGGATGAGGCTACGGGCTTGTTATTCCACGGCTGGAATTGCGGTGAAGGCCATCATATGTCCGCCGCCCGTTGGGCCAGAGCGAATGCATGGGTTGTGCTGGCTACGCCATGGATCGCTAAGGAAATCGACGAACTCATCGCTCTACCTGCCTCAATCACAGAGAGATACACCAAACTTGCCCAGGGCTTGGTCGAAAACCAAGGAGCGGACGGTCTATGGCCGACGGTATTGGATCGCCCTGACTACTATAGCGAAACCTCGGGCAGTGCCGGCATAGCAGCGGGATTGCTGTCGGGTATCCAGCTGGGATGGCTGAAGGATGAGTATCTTCAAGCTGTCGAACAGGCTTTGCAAGGCATAATAAGCCATATTGCCGCTGACGGGACCGTATTGCAGGTATCCGGAGGTACGCCTGTACTGGAGAGTATAGCTGCCTATAATAGTGTTCCGTGCTATCCTTCGCAATACGGTCAAGGTTTGACCTTGATTTTACTGACAATGGCGGCGGCCATGTACGAAGGGGGCGGCTGCGATGCGACAGCAGAATAATGCCCGAACTTCCCGGTCAATCGTTAGCTCAAGGCGCAGAGCGCTGCAGGAATACGGATGGGGGCTTGTCTTCTTACTTCCGGCGATTGTCGTATTTTGCGTGTTTTTGTGGACGCCGATCGTTAAAGGGATTTTTTACAGCTTTATGAATGTCGACTTTGTTAGAGGCAACAGCTTTGTCGGTTTTGCCAATTACCGTGAAATTTTTGCGAGCAGCGTGCTGACCAAGTCGGTTCTTAATACGCTTTACTACATGCTGTTGTGCGTGCTGATAGGCTTCTGGGTGCCAAGCATCGTATCTATTGCGATCTCGGAGCTGCGATGGTTTAAAGGGACTATGCGCCTAGTGGTCTATTTGCCCAATATTGTGCCTGCCGTTGTTTTATACGGAATGTGGCAATGGCTGTATGATCCACTAGGACCGGCTAATCAGATCGTGTCATGGTTTGGCGGGAACCAGATCATGTGGCTAACGGACAAAAGCATGGCTATGATTTCGATTGTCATTGCGGAGACGTGGCAGTCTTTTGGAACAGCCGCGCTCATCTATTTGGCCGGGATTGTAAGCATTCCGAAAGACCTGTACGAAGCGGCCGAAATGGATGGTGCAGGCGTCATGCAGCGCATTCGCTACATTACGATTCCAAGCATTCGCCATCTTTATGTTTTATTGTTTATTTTGCAGCTTATCGGGACGTCGCAAGGTTTCCTGACGCATATGGCTTTAACCGGAGGCGGACCGAACAATACGACGCTGACCTATATGTATCAGATTATTAATGAAGCGTTCACGAATCTCAACTATGGCAGAGCTTCCGCGATGGGCGTCCTGATGTTCATTGTATTGGCGACTTTATCGATTGTGATGTATTCCATTCAAGGAAGGAGCAAGCAAGCATGAGAGGCGAAGAACGGAGCATTCTGTCCTCCTTTGATTACACCAAAAAAAGCGTGCGGATCGGCTACGCGATTATGCTGCTTGCACTCGCTGTTCTAGCGGTTATGATGCTGTACCCCTTTGGCACGACCATTTTCTCCTCCTTTAAAACCAGAGCGGAAATCTTCACCTTTCCGCCTAGCTTCTTGCCGCAGCAGTTGGAATGGAGCAATTATAAGGAAGGGCTGCAATTTGTAAATTTAACCCGGGGCTTTGCGAATACGCTGCTGTTATTTGCAGGGAATGCGATCTTTTCGCTGATTGTGATCGGACTGGCTTCCTTTAGCCTCTCCCAGATGAAACTGCCGTTTCGCAAAGGCCTTATTTTGTTTTTTATGAGCACGCTGATGATTCCAAGCGCTACCTATTTAATCCCGAATTTTTTGAACCTGAAAAGCTTGGGGCTGATCGATTCCTATTGGGCGTTTTGGCTGCCGGCCGCCGCGAATGCTTTTCATATTATGCTGCTCAAGAGCTTTTTTGACGGAATTCACAAAGAGCTGTTCGATGCAGCACGAATCGACGGAGCTTCGGAGGTGCGTTGCTTTTTCCAAATGGCCGTTCCGTTGTCCATTCCCGTGTTCTCGACGCTGCTTATTTTTGCTTTTACATCGACCTGGAATGATTGGTATTGGCCTTCGTTAGTGCTGACTACACAAGCGAAATATCCGATTGCCTCCATGGTTTACCGCAACATCATCGAGTCTAGCATTATTCCTTGGAACATTAAGTTCAGCGTGTTGACGATCATTATGATTCCGCCGCTTCTGTTCTTTTTGATCTTCCAAAAAAACATTATGCACGGCTTGAATCTATCGGGTATAAAAGGTTAAGCACGGAGAATTGATCATCACAATCATTGAATAAATCATCGTTCGTCAAAGCCGATGAGGATATGCTTGATTTGCAGTAAATACTGAGACATAGAGGAAGGGGCAAGAAAAGTGAGAAAGAATGCAAAGGCAATGGGCATACTGGCGATTGCCGCTATGATGACAGTGATCTCTGCTTGCGGCGGCAATAACGACAAAGGAACGAATGGCAATGAGGGGCAACCCACGCAATCTTCCGCGAGCGCGAGCCCGTCGCCGGTTGTCGAGAAGGAGAAAGACGAGATTACGCTGACGGTTCAATTTCCGAAGTCCGATAATGTAGTGGAAATTCCGATCTACGAGGATAAAATGAAACGCTTTGGCGAGAAATATCCCCATGTCAAAATGGTTAAAAACGACTGGTGGTACAAGTCCGACGAGATCGGTATCAAAATGGCGGCTCACCAAGCGCCATCCGGCTTCTATGTCCCGGCTACGGAAGGCGGTACGTTAGTCGGTCACGGGTGGGCGGCAGATTTGAATCCGTTTCTGGAGAAATACGAGTTTGCCAACGACTTTAATGAAAAGCTGACCTCACAGTTTACGGTGGATGGCAAGTTGTATGCCGTACCTAAAAATGCCTACATTTCCTCCATCATCATTAACAAGAAGCTGTTTGAAGAGAAGAATGTGCCTATTCCTTCCTTGGATTGGACATGGGACGAGTTCTATGAGGCGGCGAAAGCGACCGCCGATCCGGCCAAAGGAATCGCCGGCTTCGCGATCATGGCCAAAGGGAACGAGGGCGGATGGAACTGGACGAACTTTCTGTATCAAGCGGGCGGCGCTGCGCAGGAGGTACAAGCCGATAAGGTCGTTTCCACGTTTAACTCCGACGCAGGCGTGAAAGCGATGACGTTTATGAAAAAGCTGAGATGGGAAGGCAATGCATTGCCGCAAAACTGGGCATTAAATTATGGCGATGTATACAACTTGTTCAAGCAAGGACGAGCGGCAATCGTGCTTGGCGAAAGCGGGCAAATCGAGGATGCCGTCAATAACGGCGGCATGAACAAAGAGGATCTGATGATACTTCCTATGCCGTCGATGGAACAAGGCGGCCCGCATGTTGGGGTGCTGGGCGGCAACTATATGATCGTAAATCCGCAAGAATCGTTAGAAGTGCAGCAGGCCGCTTTTGACTTCATCACCTTCGATATGTTCAAGGACAGCGAAATCGATGTGTTAAAAACGGTACTGGAGGACCGCAAAGCCAAAGGCCAGATTAAAGCGTACGGCAGTGCCGCTTATTACTACAAAGCCGATTCCGAATTCGGCCAAAAGTTTGAAGCTCTGCTTAACGAGTATCCGGACAACGTATACAAGCTCGACCCTAAAGTCATTGAAGCCATGGTCGGCATTCCCGAGCCGGCGTATAACGGGCAGGAGTTTTACGGGGCGATTACGAACGTGATGCAAGAAGTGTTCACGAATGAGAAGGCGGATGTCAAAGCTTTGCTGGACGAGGCCGCCGCAAACTTCGATAATGAAGTGCTTTCCAAGGTGACCATTCAAAAATAAGCAACAGCAGCTATCTCTCTTGCAGGAAAGTTCTGCAGGGAGATAGCTTTGCTATTTGTTGCGGGAGGGCGGAAAGGAATGCTGGAAATACGCGCAGTAACGGACTTGGAAACGGGACTTGTCTATACCGGGTATGGACGGAAGGGCAGCAACACGGTTCATTCCTATTTTACCGTGATGTCCTGGCGTGCAGATAGCCGCTTTATCCTGATCGGAGCGGATGTGGATCCTGCGACTATGGCCGGTAAGATAATGGAAATCGATTCCGCGACCGGCTCTGCAAGAGTGATCCAGGAAGACATGCTATGCTATAACGGATTAGTGTCGGCTAACGACGTTTTCTGCTACAGTACAGGTGCAGAGCTTATGGCGCTGGATTTGAGGACGGGTGTGCGACAGCTTATCGCGAAGCAACCGAGGGGGTGTCCCTTTCTGGAGCCGCTATCGATTACGAACGATGGTAAACGCCTCGGGGTTTATTGGGAGGAAGCGGGGAGGTATGCGATCGGTACGGTAGATACGGCGACAGGGGAGGTTCAAACCGTTATATGCCCGGATTTTGCAAAGCCTTATACTATCGCTAATCATGCGATGATTAACCCTGTTTATCCGGAGCAACTGTTTTATGCCCACGAGGGCAATACCGAGCACATCGTCGACCGTATTTGGTCTGTTGCTACAGAGACCGGCGAAGCTTGCAATCTCTATGAGCAGCGGAGGCTGCCTGGAGGAGAGAACGGCGAATATGTCGGACATGAGATGTGGTCCTATGACGGCGAGTGGCTTTATTTTGTGAAATATTCGCATAGCCCAACGGCGCCTGTAGGCATTTGCCGCGTAAGTCGCAACGGCCGTTCGGTTGAATTCATTAACGGGGAGCATCGCTATTGGCATGCTTGTCCGAGCCCGGACGGTCGTTACGTGGTCGCGGATACGCTGCTTGATGAGGGGGAGGGCAGCGAGATTGTGCTTGTCGATCTTGCAACGCGCAAGTCGCGGCTGCTCTGCCGCGTCAACCGCTGGAACCGCCATCCGGGTCATCCGCATCCGTCCTTCAGTCCCGACAGTCGTAAAATCGTCTTTACCTTCGCAGATGAACACCGTGATTTACGTGTCGGAATTATGGAGCTAGCTCCATCATGTAGGGAGGAACAGCATGCATACGATCCTGGTTGTAGACGATGAAGCGATCGTTTGTCAGGGTATCAGAGAATTTCTAGAGAAGTCCGACCTGCCTATTGAGCAAGTGTTAACGGCATCAAACGGCTATGAAGCGCTTGATTATTTGCGAATGGAAAATGTGGATTTAGTGCTAACCGATATTCAGATGGACGGGATGAACGGAATTACGCTGATGGAATCTATTTTATCGGAAAATCCGGATGTGCCCGTCGTCGTTATCTCCGCGCATGACGAGTTTGATTACGCGCAGAAATGTATTCGTCTTGGAGCACGCGATTATTTGATTAAACCGGTATTGCTGAGTCAACTGATAGAAGTTGTGAACAAGGAGCTAACGAGACGATCGGAAAAATACAAGCTGCGAGCGGAGGACTCGCTTAAGCTGAAGTTTTCGATGACCGGCGTGTCTTCCCTGCGTACTTATTTTTTGAATGAGATGATCTCGGGCTCGCTCGCGCATGCGGATGATTATCGATTTATTTGCGAGCAGATTGACGTTACGTTAAGTGGGCCGTATTACTCCGTATTCGTAACAGAGCTGCAATGGGAAAGAGCGGGCATCGACGGAGAAGCGATTATGCTGCTGCGCGATCGCAATTTATTGAAGTATGCGGCAGTCAATATCATTGAAGAAACGCTAACGAATTGGGATGCGATTTCATTTTACAGTTATGGCAATAAAGTGGTGACGATTCTGCAGCTGGAATGGGATGACTATGAGCCCAACAAAGCGGACAATATTTCAAAGCTGAACATGGTTGGCAAAACCATCGTTCAAAATATCGGGCAGTACTTGAATATGGAAGCCATTGTGGGGATCAGTCCGATTCAAATGGGGCTGCAGGCTCTTCCGGATAGCTATCGCAAGGCCTCCGAAGCGACGAAATGGCACGGGCTTTACGAGACGCGATCGATATTCTTTGCGGAAGATTACCAATCCAAAGAAGCTTCGGTGCAAGTTAACTGGCAGCGAAAGACGGATGAACTGCTGGAAGAGATTAAAACGGGTCGGAAGCTTGAGGATATTCGGCAAGTCGTGGACGGCTTCATTAGCCAGATTTCACCCGTATTCGATCAGGAGGATACGACGGCCGGCATCCCTCTAAGCATTGCTTACCGCGCTTATGCCGTCATGCTGGAGATGAAGGAGACGGTGGGGGAGCGATATAAGGCGCTGGATCCTATTCACTACTTCCGGTTTCCTTTGCAGACGATCGGCATGCGCCAGCGTCTGGCTTCGTTTCTGCTGGAATGCGCCGAGCTGATTCACTCCTCGATGATCGATCATGACCGTGCGATCGTACAGCAAACCATTGCTTATATAAGAGCGGAATTCCGGAATCAGGAATTGAAGATCCAGGATATTGCAGATCATGTGTATCTAAGCCCGAACTATTTGAGCTTTTTGTTTAAACGCATTGCCAACGAGACCGTGTGGGAATACGTCACCCGCTTGCGAATGGAAGAGGCCAAACATTTGCTGCTGAATACATCGAAGAAAAGATACGAAATCGCAGACGAGGTCGGGTACGAATCCCCCGAGCATTTCAGCAGAGTCTTCAAACGTTATTACGGAGAAAGTCCGAATGCGGTCCGCGGATAATGGGGTGTTGGATGTGTTGGGCAAATTAAAATCTAAATCGATGACCCTGACGGGGAAGGGGATTCTATTCGTTCTCGTATTTATTTTGCTCCCCGCGCTCCTTATTTTTTGGGTGGCCTCCAATCAGGCTACTCTAGCGATTAAACAGCAGGTAAGCAATGCGCTGGTGGAACTGAATATCCAGAATCACGCGACCATCGATCGGGTGATGGATGCCATAGATCAGAACATCGTAAACATGATGAGCTCAAGCCTGATTCAACAATGGAATACGCCTCGTCCAATTTCGGAAAGGCAGCGCGTTAAGCAATATGTAGCTACGGAAAACCTGCTGGCGAATTATTCGGTCAAAGAAAAGTATTCTTTATTTCTATTGGAGCATGACGCGACGGATTATTATTTTGTTCCGCCTCCCGATATTTCGGATTCAGGCGTGTTCTTTTTAGATCGGGAAGGCGGAAAGTGGCTGGATAATGCCCTGAACGCCGGCGGGGCGGGAATTGTTCAGCCGATTAATCAGCTTGGTTTTGCTATCTCTCCTAAGATGACCTTTGCTTATTTAAGGGCGGTATCGGACTTGACCACTGGCAAGAGAACCCGGAATGTCCTTGTGGCCACAGGAATTGAGACGGTTATTCAAGAAGCGCTTAACGCAATCAATCTTCCCGAGCAGTCGCGGAAGTTCCTGGTCGATCAAGACGGAGTGGTGCTGGCAGGGGGGAACTCTGAATTTCGCAGCTTTGCTTTTCCCGAGCAAGGAGAGGAACTTCGGCCCAATGTATGGATGACGAACGACTCGATGTACGTTTATCATGATAGTCCAATGTACATGAACCGACTCGTGTACGAAATTCCGTTAAAATCGGTACTGGGTTCGCATACAGCCGTGCAGGACATTATTAAAATTACGGCGCTGTGCTATTTCGCGGTCATTTTGCTGTTTATTTTTTATTTCAGTAAATCGATTGTTCGTCCAATGGCTCGGCTTGCCGCCTTCACGCGCATGTATGAGCCGGGCAAAAAGATGGCCAGGTTCAAGGAGGGGGAGCGCAAGGATGAAATCGGTTTGTTCTACAGCTCCTTCTTTGCCATGACAGAACGCTTGAATCAATTGGTGAAAGAAAAATATGTGATGGAGATCAAACAAAAAGAATCGGAGCTGATTCTGCTGCATTCGCAGATAACCCCGCATTTGCTGTACAACACGTTGGACTCCGTATATTGGTACGGCATTAGAGGCGGAGTGCCGGAGGTAGCCGAGATGGTAAGGGATTTGTCTACCGTCCTGCGGATTGGGTTAAGCCGCGGCAAGGAATTGATTCATGTTCGCGAGGAGCGGGAGCATGTAGAGGCCTACTTGCATTTGCAGGAAAAGAGATACGAGCATTCCTTTCAGTTTCGACTGGAGGTCGATCCCGCTGTCGAAAATTGTTTGCTGCCCAAAGTAATTATTCAGCCGCTGGTGGAAAACAGCATCTTGCATGGTATTGGCAAAATGGATGGAGAAGGGGAAGTCTATATTCGGATTAAAGAGGCTGCCGACGAGGTGCGAATTACGGTGGAGGACAATGGCTTTCGATCTGTGAACTTGTCGAAGCTGAGCGATATTCTAACCGGCAAGGCCGATCCGGACCAAGGCTTTGGCATTCGCAATGTGAATAAGCGAATTCAATTGAGATTCGGCTTATCGTACGGTTTATCCTATGAGCTGCGAGAGGAAGGCGGATTAAGGGCGCTCATAAGATTGCCCAGAAGGTTCGGAGAATAGATCATAGAATGCGGAGAAGTCATCATCGGTAGGAAAAAAGTTAGCGCTTACAATAAGGGGGGATAAAATAAACGAGAGGGTGTGAATGAAATGATGGCAAACAGGTGGATAGCAAGCACTCTGATCGTATTTCTGCTATGTGCGTTTCCAACGCCAAAACTTCTATTCGAAGCGGGAGCGACCGCCTATGCGGCCGAGCTGCTGGAAGAGACTGCGATTAGCGATTTTGAGAGCGAGGAGGAGGTATGGCAATTCGGACTAGGCGATGGGGTAGGCGCACAAGGGGGCTATTCCAGGGACGAGACGGCTTCGTTTACAGGTACTTTCTCCGGTCGGCTAATCGGCAATTTCGACACGGGAGGCAAATTTGTCGTTCTTGGGAGAAGCTTTATCCCCATAGACATGAAGAGCTTTTCCTTTCAAATCAAAACTTCGGATATTAATAAAATAACGATCCGCTTAAGGGACGCTAAGGGGCAAGTCCATCAGCAAACGATCGAACTGCAAGCTACGGAAGATTGGCAGAAGGTCGAAGTAACGGCATTTGATCGCGGCTTAGGCTATCTGTCCTTCGGCTCGGGAACCCCGGGCGTCTGGAACGGTCCTGCGGACCGGATCGAGTTTCTATTGGAGAAGTCTCGTTTAACGGGAGGGAAAACGAGCGGCACCGTGTGGATCGATGAGATTAAGGCTATGGCCGTTCCGCAGCAGGAGCTATGGAAGACCGAGATCGGAAGCTTCGAGCAGGCAATCGATTTATGGGAGCTTGCCTTTGGCATGGAGTTTCCGGGGGCGAGCGGCGATTTCATTCGCGATACTGCGGAGGTCAAGTCCGGCGCTTATTCCGGCAAGCTTACCGGCAATTTCAGCAATGGAGGCAAATACCTTTCGCTCGGGAGAGACCTGCCGCCGGTTTCTATGAAGAAGCTGGAATTTTGGGCTAAAACGTCGGATGCACAGTGGGTAACGCTGCGTATTAAGGACGGCTCAGGCCAGGTGCATCAACAGAAGGTCCCCCTTACCCCAAACGGACAATGGTCCAAGGTGGAACTATTGAAATTCAACGGAGGCAAGGATTACTTCTCCTTCGGCGGCGCGAACGATCAGAAGTGGCATGATCCGGTGCAGCGCGTCGAGGTGCTAATGGATCAGCCCAGCTTAATAGGCGGCAAGTTGATCGGGGATATTTGGCTGGATCAAGTCGAGATGACTTCTGAATTTCCAGAGCTGACTGTCCAACAGAAGCAGCTGGGCAATATTTATCTGGATTATGAGCCGGTAGCCTTGCAGATCGCGACACAGGGGACGAGCGTTCAGTGGAGCGTATACGATCATCTGGAGCAGAAGGTGCTGGACGGCAGCGAGACCGTTGCTAATCATTTGCTGGATTTAACGATTCCACTTCACAGCTATGGCTATTATACCGTCACGATCGACGCGGAGAAGGATGGACAAACGATTGCCGAGACGGAACTGTCTCTGGCGCGTTTGTCCGCGGAGGACCCGACTTTGGCGGAGGATTCGCCTTTTGGCATTTCCACGCATCTGGCATGGGCGAAGGAAGGCTGGAGCACGGAGCTAAGCAAGCTGATTCGGCGCGCAGGGGCGAAAAGCTTCCGAGATGAGATCACGTGGGAGTCGCTCGAGTATGAGAAGGGAAAATATCGCAAGCCGGCTAATCGGGATGCATTTATGAAGCGAACGCAAGAGGATGATTTGAATCCGTTTATTATATTGAATTATACGAATCCTTTCTATGATCAGAACAGTACGCCATACACGGCTGAAGGCCGCGAAGGCTTTGCCGACTACGGCGTTGCTCTCTTGGATTTGTACGGCGATCGGATTAAATCTATCGAAGTGTACAATGAATTTAACGGCAGCTTTGGCTCCAGAGGCAACGGCATTGCCGGCTCAAGACCGGATAGCTATTATGAACTGCTTAAAACGACTTGCGAGAAAATAAAGGCGGCCAATCCCGATGTGACGGTAGTCGGTATGGCGACAGCGGGAACGCCTCTAGATTGGATTGAAGAAGTGTTTAAGCTGGGCGGCTTGAACTATATGGATGCGATGTCGATCCATCCTTATCAGAGTCAGCGTCCGCCGGATGGAATGGTTCAAGCTGTGCGCAGCACGCAGGAGCTTATGCGCCAATACAATAATGGTCGGGAAATTCCCATATGGTATACGGAGATTGGCTGGCCGACCAAAGCAAGCATAGGCATTCCGGAAAATACGCAAGCGAATTATGTCGTCCGCACTTATGTGCAAGCTCTTGCGGAAGGCGTAGAAAAGGTATTCTGGTACGATCTCATGAATGACGGCATGCAAGAGGACTATTATGAGCATCACCTTGGCATGCTTCGCAATCGGGCGGATGAGAAAGGGGCATTTACGCCAAAGCCGTCTTACGCCTCCTATGCGGCGATGACAAGACAATTAATCGGTACGGATTTTGTAGAACAGGAATATGCCGGAACCGATATTTTCAGCTATAAATTCAATAAGTCCGGAGAAGAGCTGCGCGTCGTCTGGTCCAATGAACCGCTTCAGGCAGCAATCGATACGGACGTTCCCATTCAAATTACGGATATGATGGGCAATACCGAGACCTATTCGCCTTACCAGGGAAAAGTGTTTTTAACGTTGTCCGGCGAGCCACATTATATTAAAGGCTCGATTCGGGGGATTGCCGAATCATCTATGTTTTCTATCTATGGCGATTCTGTAGTTGCCGGGGAACCGGTTGCCTTAACGCTGCAGATGAACAATGCGGGCGCAGCTCCCGCTAAAGTCGGCTTTGAATTTGAAGGGAATCGCTATGAGTTGGAGGCGGCAAGCGGCCAGTCTAAGGTAATGCCGCTGCAGCAATCGGCAATTATGAAGAGCGGTTCTCGGGTTCTGACGGGCTTCCTGCTGGACGGGGGCCATAGAATAGGCAAGCTGCAATATGTCGCGCAATCTCTTCACCCCTATGAGGCAAAGGTTTATCCTGTTTTGAAGGCCGCGAACTTGGAGAATAAAGCGGTCGCGCTGCAAATTAAAAATTTCTCCAAGCAGAAGCCGTTAGTTATTAACGGGGTTGAATGGCAGCTCGGGAGCCAGCAAGGATTGCAGGGCGACAGGGTTCAGATTCCGCCGGACAGCACCGCTGTCGTAGAAATTGAGTTAGAGAATCTGAATAGGGAGGTAAGCTACCCTGTCCAGATGAAGGTTATTTTCGAAGAGGCGGAGCCTTATGAATATCAAGGCAATTTTGATTTTAACCCTATCCACATACGCACCGTTGAAGTCGACGGCAACCCGGATGAAGGTATAGTGGCTGGCGTGCCAACTATTCATTTGTCTAATGGCACAGTCAAAATGACGGATTATAAGGGAACAACGGATCTGGACGGGCAATTCTGGTTTCATTTCGATCGGGATCATTTCTATTTGACTGCAAGAGTGACGGATGATGTGCATGCTTATCAGGCAGCAGGGGCAGATATTTGGAAAAACGACAGCATTCAATTTGCTATTGCACAAGGCGTACCGGGCAGCGCTTCGGAATGGTATGAGTACGGCGTATCCGATACGGCGAATGGGCCGCAAATCTATCGCTGGAATGCTCCGACAGGGGTAGCGAGAGGGCCGGTATCCAACGGGCAATTACAGATTACGCGCGAGGAGGAGCAGAAGCTGACGGTGTATGAGCTGGCGCTGCCATGGTCCGAGCTTGCTCCAATTCAGTATAAACAGCCTGACGGTATCCATTTTTCTTTGCTGGTTAATGACAATGACGGCAGCGGCAGAAAAGGCTGGATCGAGTGGGCATCCGGCATCGGGCTTGAGAAAAAACCAAGCTTGTACAGAACGATGCAGTGGATGGCCGATGAAGCGACGTGGACGGCTCCGATTGCCCAACCGGCATCCTATCAAGCTGTAGCGGGTACTGTTCTTCAAGGACTCCTACAAGCGGAGCATGATGAAGGCACGACTCTTCGTTATGAGATCGTAGATGCTGCCGCGCAAGGAAGCGTAACGATGGTAGATAGCCTGACGGGCGAATTCGAGTACAGGCCGAATGCTTCGGCATCCGGCGAGGATACGTTCACCTTCCGCGTCAACGACGGCTATGAATATTCCAATAAAGCTGTAGTGACGATTTCCATTGAAGCTAAGGCGACTAATAATCCGCCTGCATCAACTGGAGGATCTGCGGCGGGCGCCTACATTTCCACGACAGGCGAGCTGTATTTGCCTGCAGGCGAGTCGGGTAAGGTTAGCTTGGGAAATCGGATTCAGCTTGTACTTCCCTCAGGTTCAACGAAAACAGGAACGCAGCTGACGATAACCGAAGGGAAGGCCGATGCGACGCTGAAGTCGTTGAGTCCCGTTTTTGAATTGAGCAGCAAGCCGGTCGTTCAACTGCAGAAGCCGGCGGTCGTCAGCTTCGCCTTTGATTCGGAGAAGCTGGGTAAGGGCCAGACTGCGGCAATTTGGCGCTTGGATAACGAGAAAAAGCAGTGGATACAGGTAGGCGGCACAGTAAAGGACGGCCTCATTTCAACTGAACTGGAGCAGCTTGGCCTATACGCTGTATTGGCTGTCGACGGAGAAAGGGAGGTGATTGAGCCGAATCAGCCGATAATGCCGGAGTTTGCCGATGTACAGGGGCACTGGGCGCAGGCTGAGATCAAACGGGCCGTACAGCTCGGAATTATACAAGGATACTCCGATCAGACCTTCCGACCCGATCAATCGGTCAGTCGCCAAGAGCTTATTGCGATGCTGGATAGAGCGCTGCAGCCGCAAGGCCATGGGGAGGCGATCAGCTTTATTGATGAAGCGAGCATTGGAGTATGGGCGAAGTCCAGTATAGCCAAAGCCGTTCAAGCCGGGTGGCTCACGGGCTATGCGGATGGCAGCTTCCGTCCGACTGCAGGAATCTCGCGTGCCGAGATGGCAGCCGTGTTAGCGAAAGCGGCAAAATTGTCTGTCGGAGGTCGCGAAAATACCGGATTTGCGGATGATGACAGCATACCGCTATGGGCCAAGAGCTATATCGCGGCGGCAGTCGAGATGGGCTTGCTGCAAGGGCGCGGCGACAATCGCTTCGCCGCTTCAGGAGTTGTTACCCGTGCAGAGGCTGCGGCAATTGCAGTACGGTTAGTAGCTCGTATAGCCGACTAGTACGGATTTCGCATAAGGATTGAAGGAATCGGACCTGATCCAGCTAGCATCGGATTTGAGAATAGCCGCTTTCGGCGACGTTGGCAGACGTTGTCGGAAGCGGCTTTATTCAATTGCAGGAAGTGAAAGGGGACGAAAGAGGACATTCGTATCACAAACAATTGGGATGCAGTTTAGTGCGGACAGTTTTGAATACGGAAATTTTTCATATATAATAACTTGAACCGAAGTTTTGTTAGGCTGCCAATGGCTACTAAAAATATAATTAATTGAGGTAAGCGTATGAATTTTTTGCGGGAGTTTTTTGCCAACAGTATAGTACGAAGAATCCTGTTTCTTTTACTAGTCGTTTTGTTGCTGTACAGCTTAAGAGACATGCTCAATTTACTGTTGCTGCTGTTTCTTGTTACCTTCGTCATGGGACGCCTGGAGGGCTTCATTACGAAGAAAATATCCAAGTTGTTTCCTATATCGCCTAATGTCGTTAATACGATATTGTATGCCGTATTAATATTTGGACTCGTATATGGAATTGTAAATTACATTCCAAAGCTTATTAGTCAAATTTCCGATTTATATTTTTCCATTATTAAATTCATAAATACACCTCAATCGGATGAAATGGCTGAGCTGGTCTCCACCACGCTTGGCAAGCTGGAATTAGAGCAATACGGGGGCCATGCATTAAATTATATTTTGAAGATTGGCAAATGGGCAGAGGTTATTGTATTTGTTATCGTATTGAGCTACTTCTATTTAATCCAGAAGCATACCGTCAATAATTTTACGGAAAAGTTGAGCAAAAGCAAAATCAGTTGGGCCTACAACGAGTTTAAATACTTTGGCCAAAAATTCACCTCTTCCTTCGGCAAAGTGATTGAGGTTCAACTGATGATTGCCGTATTCAACACGGTTTTAACGATTGTCGGGCTGTGGATTATGGGCTACCCGTATTTGTTCGCTCTAATGATTATGGTATTTTTACTGAGCCTTGTGCCGGTAGTCGGCGTGATTATTTCCTTCATTCCGATCAGTATTATCGGTTACCAAATAGGCGGTACCTCAACGGTTATTTGGGCGATTGTCATGATTTTGCTTATTCACGCAGTGGAGACCTACTTCTTAAATCCTAAGTTGTACGCTCATAAAACAAAGCTGCCGATGTTCTACACCTTTATTATTCTCATTTTCTCCCAGCATTTCATGGGGATCTGGGGGCTTATTATCGGGATTCCGATCTTTATGTTCCTGCTTGATATTTTTGAAGTTGATCAAAGCAACGGTGAAGTATCAGAAAAGGAAGCGGCACAGCTTCCGGGAGAGGGCTCGAGCTCCAAGTAGAATATGTCCGGATACCTTAGTGAAGTGCTGGATGAGGGAACATCTGCATTGGATGAAAGCAGTGACATGAGAACATACGCATCAGGAAACGCCGGTTTGAACTGCGTAATGAAGCGAGTGCTATGGACTTTTTGTACGATAAATCGTACAGGAAGCAGCGTGCGAGGTAAGAAGTCGTCGGTTTTGTACGATATTTCGAGCAATAATCGGAATTTGAGGCCAAATGTCTTTACCGTTGTACGAAAAACCGTACAAATCCTGCAGTTGGAAAAGTTAGGGTTGCCAAATTGTCCAGGTCTGGCATACAATAACGTCACAGGTAATGCGTAGTGGCGAAGCACGCCCCGTTATTCCTTCCGTTATGGAGGGAAAACGGGGCTTTTCTATTTTAATCGACCGACAAGGGGGGAGTAATGTTGAGTTTTGAAGTTGAGCATGAAAAGTGGTTACAGAAGCATTTGTCCAAGCGCCATGGCGAGCGGAAAGATGCGCTTAGAAGAGGACACGGATTTGGAAACCAATTGTTTGTGGAAAAAATATGGTGGTTGCTTATGGGACATTTTAATGGTTTGCATCCGGAATACGAGGTTGGAGATTGGCGAGGGAGATCTTACTTTGTAGATTTAATGTGGGTCGTAGGCGGACAATATTTTGTTTTCGAGATTATGGATTATGGCACGCATGGCACTGATCGGACCAAGTATCGTATGGATTTGAATCGCGCTCTGTTTTTGCAATCGCAAGGATTTCATTATATCGAGATTTCTTTGGATGAAATGAAGGAGAATCCGAAATTTGTATTGGCCATGTTACGGAGTGTATTGGCGCCTTATTTAGCAGCAGCTACTGTACAGGGAAGAGATACGAATAATTACGGCAAAATAGAGCGACAACTGATGCGTCTAGCTATTCGTCACCAGCGAGCGGTTCTTCCTTCGAAAGCTGCGCGAGAGCTCGAATTAACTAAGGAAACCGTCATCAAGTATTGCCGCAGTCTTGTAGATAAAGGGAAGTTTCGGGCGATACCGTCAGGAACCTCAGGTAAAATCTATCGGTACGAATATTTGGGTTCGACACAGAGTCCGGACTTGGTTTAGGGTAGCGTGATTGATTTTGTACTGAATGTCGTACAAAGGATCGGATAAAGCGAGTGTCTTGAGCTTTTTTGTACGATAAATCGTACAGGAAGCAGCGTTTGGGGGGAGAAGTCGCCGGTTTTGTACGATATTTCGAGCAATATTCGGAATCACAGAGTCCAACACTACTACTGAATTACGACTTTCGGATAGTATCGTCACCCTTCCCGACAATGATATCGTAATATTGATCATGACCGGGAAGGGTGAGAGACTTGCGGAGAGTGAAATTCAATAAAGTTATCCTCTGGGCGTCTATTTTCCTGATGCTGTTCAGCATGTTCCCACCATATGTTGCCGAAGCTGCCGTAAACGACAGCCAGGGTAAAGTTCAAACCGTTACGTTCAAGGACATTCAGTCTCATTGGGCGTACAAGGATATTATGGAGCTTGCGGCACAAAACATGGTATCGGGCTTCGAGGATGGAACCTTTCGGCCGAATGGCGATGTAACGCGGGAACAGTTTTTGAAAATACTTATTGATTTAAGAAAGCTTCCGACGGGTTCCAGAGAGGTTCCTTTTCGCGATATAGAGCAGAAACGTTGGTCCGCCCCCTACATCGCTGCGGGAGTAAAGCAGGGCATTCTGATCGTCGAGGAATTCTCGGACGGCTTCAAGCCGAGCCTGCCGATTACGCGTAGCGAGATGGCGATCTGGATTGTGAGAGCGCTTCAGCTTGCGCCGCAGACGGAAGAGAAGATGCTCGGCGAGTTGAAGGACCAGGGAGAGCTCAAGAGCCATCGCGATTTGATCGAAGCGGCGCTTCGGACGGGAATTATTAGAGGTTATCCGGATGGTACGTTCAAAGGCGGCAACAAATCCACCCGAGCTGAAGCAGTCACGATGGCCGTGCGCGCGCTTCATTACTCGCCGGAGCAACCGTCATCGTCATCGTCGAATTCGGGAGATACGCGTAAAATCGTCGAATACTTGCCGGAAGTGAAGATGAGCAAAAGCAAACAGTATGCGAAAAAAGATGACATTACATGGGTCATTCACGATCCGGATTTGATATTAAACGTTGGCGATGTGTTCGTCCTGCCTCCGAATGATGAATTTTTCGGCGGTATTGCGAAGAAGGTCGTGTCCGTTCGCAAGGAGAATGGCGAGCTAGTCGTGACGACGTCCGTTCCGAAAGTTCGAGAGGTTTTCTCCAAGCTGGATGTGCATACGACCGAAGCGATTGATCCGAGGTTACTGACCCCGGCCAATCCTTCGATTCAAATTATTACGAACGTACCGGATTCAACCGCGAAGCTTGCTTCGGCACAGGATGTGGCGCTGAAGCTGCCCTGCTTTATGATCAAGATGGATAATGTGAAATACGATGGATTTGCCATGGATGCGCGGATGAACTTTTGCAACTTGGGCGTCGATGCGGATATCGGGCTTGATGTGGATGTAGATTGGTTTGATGTGGATCTGGATTTCTATGCAAAATTGGTATTAACCGGGGACGTCACAACGAACGTGAACGTGAGAGCGAACAAAGCGATAACCAAGCCCGTGTACATTCCTTTGACGACTCCGTACTATGTACCTGTCTTTACGGGCGTGTTTATTAAAGGGCAGCTCTTTTTGAAGATCGAGCCTGACTTCAAAGCTTCGCTCGAAATTAAGTTCGAAGATCGCTTTCATCTGGAGCAAGGCTTCTCCTTATCGTCGAGCAAAGGCTTCCAACCGATCAACAAGACGACAAACACCGCAACGCTTGATGTGAATTCCAAGTTGAATGCCAGTCTTGCCGCAGGTCCGGATGTCCAATTGACGCTGACCCTATTAGATATTGCTTATGCCGGTCTCGAGCTGTATCCGGGAATCAAGGCAGGCTTCTATCGCTATTATGAACAAGGGCGATGCGATGAAATCCGGGTGGACGCCTTTCTCAAGCTGGATGTGATCGCAGGTTATGATGTGTGGGTAGCCAAAGGGAAACTCAGTAAAACATTAATCAACTTAAACTATCCGTTATTTGAACATGAACTGCTCTGTCCTCCGCCGCCAGCGCCAGGGAATTTGAAGGCCCAGCTCATACGTGAAATTTTTTATCCGCCGCAGTTGGCCATAACGATCACCGATCGCATCAACGTTCAGCTAAATTGGAGTGCCGCCAAAGATGCAACGAGCTACATGGTGAAGCGTGCGGACGCTCCGGGAGGTCCGTTCAAGACTGTGCGTTCCAACGTTAAGGCTGTCACTTATACGGACACCTCAACTGCAAGGGGCAAAACGTACTATTATCAAGTTGTTGCTGTGAATCAACATGGCGAGGGAGCAACCCAGGTGTTGCCGGTTAAGATCGTCGATCTACCGCCGCCGCGGCCTACCGGTCTGAAGGCAAAAAGAGACGGGGCGGGGGTTGCGCTCCAATGGGATCGCCTGGATGGAATGCGTTTTGCGGACAATAGCGGCGGCCCGCTGGGACTTCAGATGGAACACAACGGGATTACGTATAACGTGAGGCGAAGCGATAAGGTAAATGGCGGTTTGATGATACTTGCTAAGAACCTGACGGATGCCAAGTTCACGGATCCGACCGCCCAATGGAACGAGAGCTATCTCTATGTTATCACGGCTGTGGATTCTAATGGGGAGAGCGGTCTGAGCAACTGGGCCTGGGTGGATAAAGGTAAGCTGACGGATCTTGACTTGCGAATCAACCCGGATATCCTCATTAGGGAAATACCGGAGTCCATCCAACTGATTAAACCTCCTGCTCCCGACAACTTCATAGCGGAGCCATACAGCGGGAAAGTTGTCCTAAGTTGGAGCCAGGTGCAGGGCGCGACAGGTTATTATGTAAAGCGTGGAAATGCGTCTGACGGGGCTTATGAAACGATAGGTTCTGTAGTTAGCGGCACGACGTTCACAGACACAGCGGTTGAAAATGGCAGAACGTACTACTACAAGGTAACAGCGGTGAATAACCTGGATTTTGAAAGTAAGGATTCCCGGGTTCAGGCGGCCAAACCGGAGCAGACCGGAATTCGCGATATCATTACGCCGATCAACCCGAATGTCGTCATTCCGATCAACCCGAATCTGGTACTTCTCGCCGCACCGGGAAATTTCCAGGCGGATACCGAGCCGAGCAGCGGGAGGGTAATGCTGAGCTGGAGCGCGGTTAGCAGCGCGGCAGGCTACAATGTGTGGCGCTCGGACGCTGCGAACGGCACATTTGTGACGATTGGCGCCAAGGTCGGCGGCACGACGTTTACCGATACGACTGCCGTTATCGGCCAGACGCACTACTATAAGGTTACGGCAGTGGATAACAAAGGCAACGAAAGCCTCGCTACGCCTGTCAGGTCGGCGATTCCTACGCGCGGAATCAGGTAGAAGTTTTAGAACAATGCCGCTCTTCCCATGGATGGGGGGGGGCGGCATTGTTTTGAGTGCACGTAAACGGAGGAAGGGACGCTTAGGGAGGATCGAAATCCCCCTTTGGCAAGAATAAGTCACTTTATATTGATATTGATTATCAATATCAATATAAAGTAAAATTAAATCAGGCGATGTACGACTTAGGAGTAATTGGGGCGGAGTAAAATGAAAATAGATATTAACAAACTTGCCGAGCATTTTGCGTATACCTCTTTTCGGGTAGAACAAGTTAGCCAATACGGACATGACCCTGGAAAGCGCTGCGACGGCTATACGGAATCATTTCCCGGTTTTGTATTTCCACTAAAAGGGAAAGCGGAATTTGTGTTTAACGAAACGCCTTATCTACTAGCTCCAGGAAATGTGGTTCATGGCGGAGCGAATATGAAATTGAATAGAAAGGTCATCGGCGACAGCAGGTGGGAGTATCTTCTTGTGCATTATCGGATCTGCGCTCCCGAACGAACAAGCTTTTCTCTCACCCAAACCCATTTTCAACTTTCGCCGGGCCCAAGTCTCCGTCTGACGGAACTGCTTAAGCTTCTGCGGCGATTATCCCGTCAGCCAGGAGGCGTTACGGCTTTTCAGACAGAGACCCTATTCCGCTGCGTGCTTGAGGAGCTATTCGTTTCCGTCCGGAACCAGAGCAACGACGGCGATCAAGCGTTATTCAGGCAAATCTCGAATTACATTCACGAGCATTATATGGAGGCGCTGACCGTACGCGCATTAGCGGAACAAAATGAGATCAATGAAAACAGGTTGTTTTATGTGTTTAAGAAGTACACGGGCATGGGACCGGGCAATTACTTGATCACCTATCGTCTTAATCAGGCCAGGAATTGCTTAGCGACTACCGAGGCGCCAATAGGCGAGGTGGCCGCTAGCGTCGGTTATGCCGACGCCTTGTATTTCAGTCGCCTGTTTAAAAAACAGTTCGGCGTCTCCCCAGTCCAATTCAGAAGTCATTTCAGGAATAATCCATACGGCTTTCAGGATGGCTCCATTCACATCTAAAAACTGCAATGCTAAACTTGCCGTAGCCTAGGACATACAAGGCAAAACACAGCGTAATCGGAGGAGTTTAGCATGAAAAAAATGATGGGACTGATCGTCTCCATTGCACTTTTAGCTGGGATGTTAGTTGGATGCGCCGAAACGCCCAAGGCTGGCAGCTCGGGACCAACGAATCCTGCATCATCCGAAACGGGGAGCCCCAAATCCGCAAATAGCGAGCCGGAGGCTAAAGAGTGGCCCAGAACTTATGTGGATGCGTTAGGCCGCCAAGTCGTTTTAGAGAAGAAGCCTGAAAGGATTGCCCTTCTATTTTTCCGTAATTTTGAGCATTTGTTTTTGCTTGGCGAATCTCCCATAGCCGCTACGGATATCAACGTGTTGGAAGAGTGGGAGTCTTTGGCGCCATATAAGAACAATGAAATTGCCGATCTCGGTTCAATTGCCAATCCCAATATAGAAAAATTGCTGGCGCTTGATCCGGATTTGATTATTGCGGTCTCAAGCCGATATGAGAGCTATGGAGGGAAGTTGGATCAAATAGCCCCTGTCGTTACTGTCGACAGCAATGAAAACAACTGGCAAGGGGCCTTGCGGGAATACGGGAAAATTCTAGGGAAAGAACGGAAGGCAGAGGATGAAATTGCGCGGCTTGAAAATTACATCGTAGAATCAAGAGGGCAGCTTGAGGCATACCGCGACAAAACGTTTAGCGTTACGATGCTGGCGGATAACCAGTATTGGGCCTTTACTACACAATTTATTTTCGACAAGAGCAATGGTCTTGGTTTGAATCCTCCAAGCCAGTATGTCGATATGTCAAGCAAAGGCGAACAGATTTCACTGGAAAGGCTGACGGTCATAGATCCCGATTATATGTTTGTCGCTGATCTTGGCGGATCTTCCGAGAAATTAAAGGGTTATTTGCAAGAATTGGAGAAGGATGCGGTATGGAATTCCTTACAGTCTGTCAAGAACAACCATATGTTCCCTCTAGACAGTTCGATTGCGGCCGGAGGTCCGTTAGCAATCGAGCTGGGGGTCAAAACCATCGTTGAAAATGTTCTATCTCAATAAAACTGCTATACGACGGCTCGCTGCAAACGAGGGATTCATATAGTGAAGCGCGAGCCAACGTGAAGATCATAGAAACCGGTCCCTGGAGTACAGGGCCGGTTTTATTTTATTCAGTTTGAAGGTCAAGGGTCATTTGGCAGCGACGAAGATCGGGAAGTAGCGGTTAGTAAATATAGAAGACGAGCCCTTTGCCCTCGGCTGCGGTTTGGCTGTAGAAGCGCCGGATTTCATTAAAATACTGGAGCATAAAACCAAAGAACGGCTCCTCGTCCTCATCCGAAACCATGCCATCTTCAAGCGGATAAACCTCTTCCTTGACCATGGTTTTGAAATCATACCGCAAACGGAGCTGCGCTTCATCCAGCTCAGCTATGGCCTGATGCGCTGCAGCAACTTGATCGGCGCGCAAGGGAAACGCTCCGAATGAGCCGAAATCGACGCTTTTGTCCGACGACAGCGGAACGACATAGCCAAGAGGAGGCTCACCATCGGCAATATCTCCACAGAGCAAGTAATGGATAGCTTCCCAAGTTCTATCGATGCTCAGTCCCGGATAGTTGTCTATTTTCAAGCTCTTCAAGGCGATGTCGCCTGCAGCGATCTGCTGCACAAGCTTGTCCTCCAATGCAAAGTAATACCCTCTTATTGCCATCTTATCTGCCTTCCTTCCCTAATTAGATCATGCACTATCTAACTGTAGCATCCTGAAATTGGGTGTTTCAAGGAACGTTAGACGTAGGTACATTGCAGCAGTAACCTGCCGAACGCGGATTCGGTTCTCGTTAATGCGCATATATACGAGCTAGAAGGGCTATGGTAACATCATTAATGTATCAGCCTAGGCGGAGGCTGAGTCTATTACTTATCGATCGAGGGGCGGGTAATTCGCATCGGACACCGAACAACACCCTGGAACTGGTTTCGCAGTCTGAAGCTGCGCAACAAATTCATGATTTGTTTCGGTCTGATTATTCTGGCATCCGTCGTCAACATCAGCTATTTCACCTATAACAAGACCGAAAACTATTTGGACGAACTTTCCAGCAGCGCCCTGGAAGAAGTGCTTCATCAGGCCAACGCCACACTCGGCTACAGAATCAAAAACTATGAGCGGGTCATCAATACTTTCTATATCAGCGACGAATTTCGCAAAGCCTTAACGGGCAAGTACGACGACAAGTATGAGGACCTGAAGGCCAATGAAGGTTTGCGGGATTTCGTCGAGTCGATCCTGAATACGTACGAATACGTTCCGCGCGTCAAGGTGTACAACTTCAATAATTACACCTATTCGGGTCTTATCTATAAAGGTTCGGAAATTACCGACGAAAGCTGGAAACGGGAAGTTATTGCGAATACGGCGCACAGCGTGTTATGGGTTTCGACGCGCGCGGCACTTCCCTGCAAGCTGCATTCGCAAGCCGGAGCGGGGCTGGATCACGCTCATCCAAGACGGGGTCCTGCCCTGTCCGGACCCGCTGGCGGAGCCGGACAGCTATCAGATTGGCGACGAATGGGAGACGCTGCTGAAGAAGGCCATCGCTTCGGGCCCGTCCGACCACTGGTACGCCTGGTATCAGCTCGGCGTGCTGGTCGCGTACAAGTCGGACTTCGACCAGGCGAAGCAATGCTTTGAGACGTCGCTCCAGCGAACGCCGTCCCTTTGGGCGCTGCGTTGTCTGGCCAAGCTCTCGCAGCTCGGCAACGATTATCCGGCGGCAGCGAAGCTTTTGCTAGAAGCGGTAGCGATGAAACCTCAGCGCAACCTTGCGATAGAGGCGCTGGAGTCGCTCAGCAAGACGAGACGCTATTCCGACGCGGTTGCGCTTGTGGCCAAGTTACCTAAATCGGTTCAGAAGCTCAGCCGCATCCGGATGTTTTACGTCGAAGCGCTCATCGAACTGGGAGAGCTCGCTAAGGCTGAACAGTTGCTCCACAACATTGAACCGACCGATTTGCGCGAAGGCGAGAACATTTTGACCGATTTGTGGTTCAGACTATGCGCGCTGCAGCGCGTTCGGGAACATGGCGCACAAATGGGCGAGGAGCTCCTCGATAAAGTTAGAGTCGAATGTCCTCCGCCTGCGCATCTCGACTTTCCTATGAGATGATAACGTACAGCGCAGAGAAGCCCCGGTCCCTTCATGGCCGGGGCTTGTTCGGCTCCTAGTGCCCGCTACAAGGATTGGATCAGGCAACCTTATCAAAATAGTTTTCCATCATATATAACCAACTATTGAGGATAAAGGCATCCCCTGTACAAAAAGGGGATGTTTTTCTGTTGCCGGTCGAAGATCGAGCAAACCTTCCTTACATAGAAACAATTTTTAGCGCCCAGTGCAAAATAGATGCCATTATTTCACGATTGTGTAATTTATCGCATTCCGTTTCTTTGCTAAAGTCGTATCATAGCTTTTTGTCGAAAGGAGCTGACGGCTTCTCGCTTATCGGAAATTCGAACATACGCAATGGTGGTGGGCAACATGAAAACGGCTAGCTGGCCAAACGGGAGATTGGTTTTAAGAATCAAGAAATATCGAATGCTCTACTTTTTGTTAGTCCCGGTCGCCGTTTACTATGCGATCTTTCGTTTCTATCCCCTGTTTCTTCAAGCAGTGTTATCCTTTAAAGAATACAGGCTCGTCACGGGCATATGGGACAGCGAGTGGGTGGGCGTTGCCAACTTCAAGAGAGTAATGGCGTTGCCGGATTTTTCGCAGGTGCTGCTTAATACGGTCAGCATCAGCGCGCTTCGAGTCGTGTTCGGGTTTTTGCCTCCGATTGTGCTGGCTATTTTTTTATTCGATTTAACGTCGCGCAGGCTGAGGAAAATAAGCCAGACATTGGTGTATATTCCGCACTTTTTTTCATGGGTGATCGTGTACGGCGTCGTTTATGCCTTGTTCGCCAACAGCGGCATGATTAACGGAGTGCTGGAAGCGCTGGGTCAGCCGGTACAAAATTTTTTGCTGTCCTCCGAATGGTTCAGACCGATACTTGTCGGTTCGGCGATTTGGAAGGAGCTCGGGTGGGGGACGATCATTTATCTGGCCGCGCTGTCGTCCGTCGATCCGTACTTGTACGAAGCCGCCAAAATCGACGGGGCGGGGCCTGTCTCGCGAATTCGCCATGTGACCTTGCCGCAAATCACGCCGATTATCGTATTTTTGCTTACCTTGTCGCTAGGAAACATTTTGTACGCCGGAGGGGAACAAATACTTCTCTTCTATAACCCCGCGACGTACGATGTCAGCGATGTGATCGACACCTGGATCTACAGGCAGGGATTTAACGATTTGCAGTACAGCTTGGCTACTGCGGTATCCTTCTTCCAATCGTTGGTCGGATTGATTTTCGTACTGATCGCCAATCAATTGTCCAAGAGATTCGCCGGAATCGGTCTGTGGTAGAGAAGGAGGAAGTTCATTGTTTAAAAGCATGAACGTCAAAGAAAAAGCGTATCAGGCTGTCATCACGGCGATTATCCTTCTGGTGTCTGTATCCTCGCTGCTGCCGCTGTTGTACGTATTGTCCACCTCGCTGGTCGGCGAGTCCGAGTATATCCGGAAGAACGGATTCGTCTTTTTTCCGGATCACCCTACGATCGAGCCTTATCTGCAGCTGTTCGAGAAAATGAACTTTGTTAACGCATTGGGGGTCAGCGTAGCCAAAACGGCGGCAGGTACGGCTATCCTGCTCATTCTCACGACAATTGCGGCTTATGCGCTTTCGCGTAAAGATATTCCAGGCAGGAAGTTTATGGTGATCGCAGTTCTCGTTACGATCTTGTTCAACGCCGGTCTGATTCCGAATTTTCTCGTCGTCAACGTTCTGAATTTGAAAAACACTCTTTGGGCTCTGATTCTGCCTGTTGCGATCGACAGCTGGAACGTCCTGGTCATGAAGCAGTTTTTCGAGAATATTCCTCGCGAGATGGAGGAATCCGCGCTGATTGACGGCGCCGGAGAAATCCAAATGATGGTCTACATCATGATTCCGATGTGTGTTCCCGTATTGGCGGCAATCGGTCTGTTCGCGGCGGTCGCGCACTGGAACGCATGGTTCGACGCGATGATTTATATTAGCGATTTTCGGTTGCAGCCGCTGCAATTGTTTATCCGGAATATGTTTGTAAGCGGAAACATTGCGGCGCAGATGGGCGTCACAGTCATAAATCCCGCCCAGAAAGTGTCCAATGAGACGATGAAGATGGCACTCGTCGTAGCAGGTACGCTTCCGATTCTGTGCATTTATCCGTTCTTGCAGAAGTATTTTGTCAAGGGTATGTTCCTGGGCGCGGTCAAAGGATAAGGCCCAATCATCATAATCCTTCTGCTTGAAGCAGATTGATTAAATACAACCGAACTAAGGGGGAAGCAAACGTGTCAAGGAAAGCGTTCGTTGTTCTAGTGAGTGTAATCATGGGGGCAAGCCTCGTTCTATCCGCCTGTTCCTCAAACCGTTCGAATGGCAAAGAAAGCGCCGCAGGGAACGAAGGCACAGTACCCGAAACGCAACAGGCTTCGCCGGGCAACGAGAAGAAGTATGTCATTAACTTGTATGAGAACGGATGGGTAAATTCGCGGCTTTCCCAAGATCCCTGGAAAAAGTGGGCGGACGAGCGGTACAATGTCGATTTCAGGCTGACGGCTATCGCCGGAAGCGATCTGGAGCAGAAGCTCTTGGTCGCTTACGCTTCCCAAGAGCAGCCGGACCTCGTATTTTCATGGAGCAAAAATACGATCGAGAAGCTGTACGCGCAAGGTGTATTGGTTGACGATTATACGCCGTATTTGGACAAGCTCCCCACAATGGCCAAACATTTCAACGACGGTACGAAAGCTTTCACAAGCAAGGACGGCAAAATGATTATGCTGCCTCTGGCGCCGGACAAAAACAGATGGACGGTACAAATCCGCAAAGATTGGCTCGCCAATCTGGGAATGAAGGAACCGACGACAGATCAGGAACTGTTCGAATACTTGAAAGCGGTAACCTTCGACGACCCGGATCGCAATGGCAAAAATGATACCTATGGCACGACCGCTGCGGGGACGGGCAAAGATTTGAGCTTGTTCAGCCAATTCGAATATATGTACGGCCCAAGCGGCTGGTATGTGGATGATCAAGGTAACGTGAACAATTCGATTCTTGACGGGACGCACCAGAAGATGCTGGAATTCGTCAAAAAGCTGTCCGACGAGAAAGTGCTTGATCCGGACTGGTACACCCAGGATTGGGGAAAGCTGGGCACCAAAGTGCACGGTGAAAAGGTCGGTATGATCTGGTATCCTTCGCGCGAACTGATCAACGAGGCGGATACCCATATTCCGGACAAAGATATTCTCGGATATTGGGAGCCGATCGTCGTTCCGCAAGGCTCGGCTATCGGCGGCAAACTCGGGCCGGATCCGATTACGGGAGGCGTCTATGCCATATCCGCCAGCACGGCATCCGACCCCGGCAAGATGGAACGCGTGCTGCAAATTCTTGAGGATGCGCAATATCCCAATGAAGGTTATTATGGATTCAGGTGGGGCGTCGGCGTTCCCGGCGTCGATCAGAAGATTCAGGAAACGCAGGACGGGCTGTCGTTCATTAACATGAAGGACGATTTCCGGCAGCAGCCGGGGAATAATGCAGGTTTGGATTACGGCGCATGGGCCAATTTCAACGGAACCGATCCCCTGCTCGAAATATCGGAAGCGGAGCCGGGCGATTTGACGAAAACATGGGTAGCGGCGGAGAACAAAGTGAAAACGTTTCCTAAATACCGCAACTACAACGATCTGCTTAACCTGGATATCGGAACGGTGGCGAATTTGAAAAAGCTTCAGGACGAATTCGATATCAAATTCATAGTGGGCAGAGACAACGATTACGAAGCTTTCAAGACAGCTTGGCTCAAAAACGGCGGCGAACAGTTGCTGGCCGATGCCGCGTTGCAGTTCAAAGCGGCAGGCGTTATTCCGTAAGCCGACACCAATAAGAGCGTCGCAGTATCCTCTTTCCGGTAAATTTCGGGAAGAGGGTACTGCGCAACCCGGGGAGCGCAGCTATGCGAATGAAATGGAAAAATGTCCGAGAATTTCAGACTTGGTCTCTCTCGATGAAATTAGCGACCGTATTTTCTGTTTTAATATCCGTAGTCATCGTCGCTGTCGGGTTCGGTTCTTATTTGTCCTATAAAGGCTCTATTGAAAACGAGATCGAGAAGTTCGTTCCGCAGACGCTCGTCCAAGCGAATCTCCATTTGGAAACGTACATCAATCAATTAATCAGCATCTCTCAGGAAATTCTCAAATCGCCTTATTACGAGTCGTTCCAGCAATTTGAGGACAAGTGGCGGAAAGACGGCAGTCAGCCGTCGATCGAAAGCTCCTTACAGCTAAACAAGTCCATCCAATTCATCAGCAGGGGATACGACAACCATTTGCTAGGCATCGTTTATTATACGAACAATGGCTATGCATATATTCGAGGGAAGCACGGCGGCGGGAACTGGGTATCGGAAGACTATAAGAAGCTGGACTGGTACGGGAGCCTTGCCCGGAATAACTTTTCTTTGATTATTCCCGGAACGCGCAAAGAAAGGCTGTTCTCGCCGGATTATACGATTGAAAAAGCGCCCGACGCGTTTACGATTATTCAACCGCTGCCCAATCAATTGCAGAACGGCATTAATGGCGTTCTGCAAATTTCGGGGGAATTGGATGCCGTAGGCGGGATTTTGCGGGAAGTGGATTTCGGAGCAGGCTCCGATTTATATGTCATCGACCGGAATGGCAGTATCGTGTTTACGCAAAATCAAATCTTGCTCGGAACGAAGTGGAACGCCAAATACGGGCTCGATGTCGATAAGAACAGGGAAGATACCGGTTCGAGAATCGTTCGTATGCAGAATCGTCCGTTTCTGATCAGCTTCAGCCGATCTTCCCAAAGCGGATGGACGATCGTCAGCAGCATACCGCAAAGCAATCTGACGCAGGAAGTACGCAGTATAGGCATCTGGACGGTCGGCTTGATTCTTGCGGCTGTCCTGGTGTCGGCGGTGCTGGCCCGATTGATTGCGTACGTCATTACCAACCCGATTCGTTATTTGTGCCGACAATTGAACCGATTGGAAGACAACAATTTTCAGGTAGAAAGAAAATTCATTCGTTTTTCCGAAATGAGCCAGTTGTGGAATGCCTACGAAAACATGGTATCCCGGATCCGGTTTTTGATCGAGGAGGTGTTCAAGAGCAGGCTGCTGAAGCAGGAAGCGGAAATCAAGGCGCTCAGAAGCCAGATTAATCCTCATTTCATCAATAATGCGCTGGAAAATATCCGGATGACCTTTGTCAGAGGCAAGCATATGCACGTGGAGCAGGCATTGATCAGTCTCGGCAGCATTATGCGGTATCAGGCGCTTCAACTGCCCGAGATGGTGGAAGCTCGTCAGGAAATCGACATGGTGCAGCATGTGTTAACGATTCAGAAGCTAAGGTTTGGCGAACAGCTGCAAGTCGATTACGATATCGACCCGCAAGTCTACGATTGTCAGATTCCCAGCTTTCTCATTCAACCTTTGGTTGAGAATGCAGTCAAATACGGAAGCTCCCCCGACGACGGTTGTATCTGGATTTGCATTCGCATCAAGGTCGAGGACGGCTTCATTCTCGGAAGAGTTGTAGACGAGGGCAGGGGCCTAACTTCCGAAGAACTGGAAGACGTCATTCAACTAATGACTGGCGACAAAAGAGAGCGGCAAATCGGACTATCCAACCTTTATCAAAGAATCAGTCTGATTTACGATGGCAAGGGCGAGATCCTGATCGACAGCACGGCAGGAGCGGGAACGAGCGTGACCTTTCGATTGCCGATTGTCAGACCTGAAAAAGGAGCCGGGCGGTTATCATGAAGGCCATGAACCTCATGATTGTGGATGACGAATTGGAAATTCGCGAAGGCATTCGATTTTTGATCCAAGCATTTGACGGAGCTTATGGGAAATACCGGATCGCTGCGGTATGCGCCAGTGCGGAGGAAGCGCTCGATGCGCTGTCTCGGCAGATCATTCATGTCGTACTGACGGATATTCGCATGGCGGGCATGGACGGTTTGAAGTTAACCGAGTTCATGCAGGAGTTGTATCCCGACGTCAAGGTCGTCATTCTGAGCGGATATTCGGAATTTCAATATGCGCAAAGAGCCCTCCATCTCAAGGTCAGCGAGTTCCTGCTAAAGCCGGTCAATCAGAACGATTTGCAAACCGCGCTGGACCAATTGTACGTATTGTGGCTGCAATCGAAGGAGGCCGGGCTGTTTCTGGACCATAACGACTTTCAGGAAAGGTCGTTCGCGTGCAGCGGTATGCTTGCTCTGGATTTGGATGTTTGCACGCCGGAGACGTACAAGCGTATGCACCAAGAGGCGAGGAGCGTTGCGTGCGAACTGAATCGCGTCTATATCCTGAAGGGATTTGCCACAAAAGAAGCCGCAAATATGATCGTCGGCATCGGCGGAGATACAACGGAGCAGGTTGAGCAAGCGACGCAGACTTTTTGCGAAAAAGTAAAGGAGTTTGCCGTATCCCGACAAATACAGATCAGCATTGGAATCTCCGAAGTCAGGATGGAGCGGGATTATTCGCACTACTTGTACTTGCAGGCATGTACGGCATTATCCAATCGTCTGCTTAAGGGTGGCGGCATCTGGCGCTATTGCGTCACGGGATTTAACGAATCCTTGTTCCAAGTAGATCTGCAGCTGATCGACGCGGCGTGGGAGACGCTGGATTTTCCGGCGATTTACGCGCACGTTAAAACGCTGATTCAGTCCGCTGCGGATCGAGGCGAGATACGGTATCTCATTTGGACGATCAATACGATTATGCTTACGCTGAACGAGAAGGTCAAGAAGTTTAATCATCTCGACGAGTCTATCCCATACGATTCCTCGGGGTTTCTATTCAAAACGCTATGGTGCCGAAACCTTGGAGATTTAAACGATTTTCTGTTGAACCGGGTGGAGGAATTGCTTAGCCGTACTGCGCCCGAGCGAAGAGAAGGCCAAATCATTTATAAAGCGAAGCAGTATATTAAAGCTCATCTGCACGAACAAATTTTGCTCTCGGACATCAGTCAGGAGGTGGGGGTGACCACGCACTACATCAGCCGAATGTTCCGGGAAAAAACGAACGAAACTTTTCTGGAGTATTTGACGCGGGAGAGAATGGAGTATGCAAAGGTGTTGCTGTCCAATCCGGGCGTCAAGGTGTACGAAGTGGCTGAACAAGTCGGATACGGCAATTGGAAACATTTCAGCAAAACGTTTAAGGCAGCGACCGGGTTGAATCCCGGCGAGTATCGCAGCAATCTGTACGAACGCTGACGAACGGGACATCAAACAAAATGAAAACGCTATCATGAGGAAGGGGAATGAATCGGATGAGAATGCTTAAAGAAAAGGCGCTGCTGCTCGTAACGGCAGGTTTTGTTGCGGCAGGAAGCTTATGCGGCGGGGCGGCGGCGCAAGCCGCCTCAATGAAGTACGTAGGGGTTCACTATTCGGCCTGGTTCGACGACGAATACCAGTGGTTTAGGGCTTGGGACCCGGAATCATCCCGAATAGACTTTGAGTCCGGCGCATACTGGCCGGGCGCCACGACGGGAACCGCCTTCGGCGGGGGCCCGAGATCGACGGGGCACGGCTCCTTAAGCGGCTGGGAGGGCAATTACTGGGCGGATTCCTATGCCGGCGGAGAGACGGCAACGGGAACGCTGCAATCCGGTAACTTCGTGCTTAAGGCCGATACTTTCAAATTCAAGGCGGCAGGATATGACGGTCCGAGCGGCACGAGTAACCAAAACTATTATTATCTCAAGCGGGCATCGGACAATGCGGTGTTGTTCTCCGCCAAGCCTCCGCAAAGCGATACTTTCGCGACAATCGAATGGAATACAAGCGGCTACAAGAATACCGAAGTCTATTTCCAAGCCGTGGACAACAACAATGGCTCCACATTTGCATGGCTGGCCGTAGATTCCATTATGCATGATATCAATCCGACGACGGTCGAGCCGGTTCTGGGATTATATACTTCCGACTATAATACTGGGCGCGCGCATGCCCAGACGTTGAAAACAATGGGGGTTGACTTCGCCATAATCGACAATACCAATAATACGGTATGGGGGCCGAGCCATCCGCAAACGCATTTGCAAACGGATTACATTTATAACAATACGAAAGAGATCGCCGATGGATTCGCAAGCGTCGCAGGCGGGCCGAAAGTATCCGTTCTCCTCTCGGTTACGAATTGGGACTCGAACGTTACCCAAGTGAACAGATCGATTACGAAAAACTACGACAGCGGAACGCCTTATATGTATTATCCCTGGATACCTAGCAACGCGGGGGACTTATTTCTGCAGAAAGTCGGCATGATTTATAACGATATGGCCAGCGATTCGGACAAGTATTTTTATTACGAAGGAAAGCCGATTTTGTTTCTATGGGTTTCTCCCGCCGCTACCGCATACGATGAGAACGGAGCGGATCAATTGGTTAACGGCAAGATGCCCGACACCTGGAATCCCGTCGTTCCGAATACCGGAGGAAGTACGATTCGGAGCTTGTTCACGATCCGCTGGGTAGGCGCATTCCAGGCTGGCTCGGGCAACAGCAAGTTCGTTCCTTCTACCGGAGATACGACTAAAGCTTACAACGGACATTGGAGCTGGGAAGACAGCACACCTCAAACCTGGGCTTCCAGGAGCGGGGGCAACGGAGATACGCCCGAAGCGGTCACGACTACGCCATTCTACAGAGTTCCTTCTCTGGCGGGTAGAAACGGAGGAGCGACGTTCAGGAATCAGTGGGAGAGAGCGTTCGATGTCGACCCTCTGATCACGGTGATTCACACATGGAATGAATTCTCAACGGGAGACGAGCCAAGTTCGGAATATTCCAACAGCATTGAGCCGACAACCAACTATTTTACAGATACTTACAAAAATTGGGCGCAGGGTTACATCGCGCACTTTAAGAAAAGCCGAATGGATATTGCGCTATACGATTCCTTCTCGGGCGGTCGTCAAATGCATTTCAAAAACCGCAAGGAAGATTATGCCGGATCGACTTTCACGTTTGGCTTCGAGAGCGCATACGGCATCGATCTTGGCACCTCGTCCGTGGAAGTCGTCAGCGGAGATTTCGACGGTAACGGGCATACGGATTTTGCGATTCGAGATATCGCGACGGGACAAATCAAAATTCGGTATTCGCCGTTTTTCTCTGCGATCGCGGTAGGGGGACAGCCGGGGGAAAAATCGTTGACGCTCGAAGCGGGGAGCCGCTACCGCATGTTTACGGGCGATTTCAACAATGATGGCAAGGCAGACATCGGGTTTTACGATTCGACCGGCGGAGGCTTTGTCGTTCGCTACAATGACGGAGGCTCGGGTTTCGGAACGTCTTATTCGTGGGCATGGGCGTTATCTGGAAATTATCAATTCGGCGCTGCCGACATCAACAATGACGGACGCGACGATATCGTATTTCGCAATCCGGCTACAGGAATCATTACATTTGCTTTAACCAAGACGGATGATCTTCAGACGAAGCCGACCTCGATCTACACTTATGGATGGGCGACGGGAACGGGGTACCAGTTGTTTACCGGCGATGTCAATGGCGACGGCTACGGAGATATCGGCTTGCGCGATACGACTTTAGGCAGATTCTATATGCTGGACAACCAGAACTCGATTACCGGAACGACCTGGAATTTCTCGAATCAGCAGGAATTCGATTGGGCTGCAGGCGCACATTACTTGCCGCTCACCGGAGATTGGAGATAAGGCGGGCTGCGCCCGGGCCTGGAATATTTGTATGATAAACAAGCGTACTGCTTCAGCGGAAGCGGTACGCTTGTTTGCGACTTCGCCGAAGTTCCGTCCATGGGACCCTCTTCGGCGTTAATACGCTCTGAACAATACCTGTCTGCGGTCTCCTTCAGCCTGTTCCGTCGTCAAATTCGCCAACGAGCGAATTGGCCGCATGCGAATACGACTGTCACGGATGCGGTAGACGGCCTCGCCGGCCGACTCAAGCGCGAGATCGAACAACTCGAACGAATCCGTGTAAGCTTCGCGGGCATCTATCCCCAGCATTAGCGCGCCGTGGTAAAGGCCGCGTCGGGCGGGCAGGGAACCGGCATTGAGCAAACCGCTCCAGCGCGGTTCGATTGGAAACGCCATTTCCAATACCGTTCCGGCGCAAGGCACGCCCGTCCACTCCGCGAAGCCTGAGGTGAGGACGGGCTCTTCGCGTCGGCTGTTGACTGTAAAAGCGATTTTCGATTGCTCGGCCCACGAAGGGACTTTCCATCTCACGGTCACGGGCCGGCCGATATCCGAATAGTTCACTTCCAGTCTGAAGGTGCCTTCAAGCGGATACGCCGTCGTCTGCGCAAGCGTCATGCTGCCGGCTGCAAGTCTAATGACGGCTTTGCCCCGCTGCAGGAACGGCAGCATAACGACGTTGCGGTCCGCATCCGTAAAATAACTGTAGCCGATCGCGCGGGAAAGACCGTCCCCGCCACGCATCGTGCAGCACCAATAGGCCTCGAACAGACCGTTTTTAGGATGAACAAAATCGTCGTACGCGCCGGAGCAACTGTCGCATCCGAAGCCTCCGTTCGGACGTTGTCCATAGCCGAGGCCGTTGTATAGAATACCCTCCGCGATGTCCAGGTAAGCGGCTTCTTCCGTATGCTTCCAAAGCTCGACGGCGCTGATGAAGGAATCGACGACGGCGCACGGCTCCGTCCATTCCGGCCGCCCGAACCAGTTGTAATTGGCGTAATTTTCCGTTATTCCGTCCCGAATGTACAAGTTAAATACGCTACGTGCCAATTCGAGCAGCGGCGCTTCCCCGGTCGTGTCGTAATGCCGCAAAATACCTCTGAGCGCCGACAGAGTCGCATGGGTTTGAAACGACAAGCCGGCCCAGTCGATCGTCCGGAACTTGTCGATCATCTCGTCTATTAACTCGCCCAATTCCGGCCATTTTAACAGTTGGTACGCCTGGGAGGCTCCATCCAGCATAATGAACGCGCAGCCGACGTCGCTGGACAAAAGCCAATCGCCCACCTTGCGCGCTTGCAGGCTGCCGATCGCTTCTCCAGACTGTCCGCGAGCGTCCGCTTCCAACGGATACCGCTCATACAAGCCGCGAACCGGAAGCAGCAGATGTCGGACGATATTTTCGACTACGAGAAGAGAGAGTTCATCCCCCTTCCACGAATGGTGCTCCGCCATCGCGCGCAGCAGCCAGCTATGACCGGAAAGTTGCTGCTCGTCGGCCGTACCCTCCGGATAAATCGTTCCGAAGAAACCCTTGGCGTTTAAGCGTTCAGGCAGCCGGAGCATGATCTCTTCAAGGTAAAGCGGCTCCCTGCCTGTCGATTGCGCCAGCATCGTCAGTGCAAGAATCGTGCGGCCCTCCCAATCGCCCGGCCAAGAGTAATCTCCTTCCCGGAATATGTTCGGATAGCGGTACGCTGCGGTTTCGAGCCGATCGTAATTTAGTATCGTTCTACTGTACAGCTCTCCAGCGACCTTGTGATCCGTCCAGTTTATCGCTTGCATCGGCAAACTCCCTTCTATGAGATTTTATTGCTTGAATTAATATTAATCACTATTCATAATAGGGGAGATTTTGTATGATTTATATAGAATATAATTGAACGGAAGTGATACAAAATTGCGCATTAACAATTGGGGGAATCAACCGCGAACCGTCGGGTTTCAATATGCCGAGCGTTCCGTGGTATCCGTACGGCTGGAGGGGATCGGATGGGAGAAAGCCGAGTCCGGAGCCTATCGTTGGAACGGGATGAAACGAGGGGAGGAGCAGGTAGCGATTTTCCAATATACGTTATCCGGCCGGGGCGAGATTTCAATGGACGGGAAAATCCGCTCGCTGCCGAAGCATTGCGCGTTCATTTGTACGGTGCCGGGAAATCACGAATATTATTTGCCGGAAGGCGAAACGCACTGGGAATATTTCTTTCTCACCCTTCATGGAGAAGACGCGCTGCGGAATTGGGCGGTTCTTGAGAAGAAGCTGGGAACGGTATTCGAACTCCCGCCCAAATCCGTCCCCCTGGAGCTGTTATCCGTGCTTTACGACGACATCGTCAGAACTTCATTCGCAGATGCCTATGAAATATCGGCGGCGTTGTACCGTTTCATTCTTGAACTGCACCGGTTCGCGGACGCTGGCAGTCAAGTCCGTTCGGATGACATCCCTTCCCCGTTGAAGCAGGCCATAGCCTTCATTCGCGAGCGCTTCCATGAAGATTTGACCCTTGACGAACTGGCCGACGCGTCGGGTCTGACCAAATATCACTTCTGCCGGGCCTTTCAAAAAAACTTGGGAATCAAGCCGATGCAATACGTCCGCAAAGTCAGAATCGAGCGGGCAGTCTGGCTGTTGCGACATACCGATTTGAAGATTGCCCGGATCGGCGAAGCTTGCGGTTACGCTCATGCGAATTATTTTATCCGGACATTTAGAAGCGTGGTCGGCATGACGCCGGGAGAATACCGGGACGAAAATACATTTGCCGATTTCGATCGATTGGAGATGGAGCTTTAAGCCGGTTATAGGCTTGCCGATGCGGTTGATGGAGGATACTTCAATAATTCTTGTTTTTATACTCCGGGCAGTGGTAAAATAATACAGGAACATACGTTTGTTTTTTGTGTATCTCGTTAAGGAGCCGATGCGTACATGATTCAATTGACGAACCGCCAGGCGCGGCAATTTCTGCTATTGAAGCACGGGCTGTTGGGTGAATATCGATTTACCGGAAAGCAGGGAGTATTGGATTATATACGGCAAGTCGGCTGCATTCAATTCGATCCTATCGATGTTTGCGGAAAAAACGCCGAGCTGGTGCTGCAGTCGCGAATCAAAGGATTTACCAAGAGCATGCTCGACGAGTTGCTATATACAGATCGATTGCTGGTCGATTATCCCGACAAGAATCTGGCTATTATCCCTGTCGAGGAATGGCCGTATTTTGAACGGTACAGGCAGGCCGCAAGGCGACATGCCGAGCGCTATCCCGAAATGGAAGATTTGACGGAGCAAGTGCGAGCTCACATTCAAAATCATGGCGCGCTAAGCTCGGACGATCTCAAATTAGAGGGGAATTTCGCTTGGCAATCGGCCATCCACTGGAGCAGCGGAAACAATTCAACGAGGTCGGTGCTGGAGCAGATGTACTCGACGGGCGAGTTAATCATCCAGCGCAAAAAAGGAACGCGCAAATATTACGATATCGCCGGGAAATACATACAGCCTAATCTACTGAATGCGCCGGAGCCGCTGACGGATGAGCTTGAGCATCATAAGTGGCGGGTACTGCGTCGCATCGGCGCTGTTGGCTTGTTGTGGAATCGCGCATCCGACGCCTGGTTGAACATATGGGGATTGAAATCGGGGCAGCGCAACGAGGTTTTCCGACAGCTGCTGCACGAGGGCCGCATTGTTGCTGTTGCCGTAGAGCAAATGAAGGATAGGCTTTATTGCCGAGCAGAGGATCTGCCCCTTGTTGAAGCCGTCCTGCAAAATCCGGCGCCGAAATTGCGCTGCCAGCTGATTGCCCCGCTAGATAACCTGATATGGGACAGAAAGCTGATCAACGAACTGTTTGGCTTCAATTACACCTGGGAGATTTACACGCCCGCATTGAAACGGAAATTCGGCTATTATGTGCTGCCTCTATTGTACGGAGAGAGCTTCATCGGACGAGCCGAAGTCATCGCAGAGCGAAAAACCGGGACGCTCGCTGTGAAAAACATCTGGTACGAGAACGGCATAAAGCCGATAAAGCCAATGCGAGCAGCCTTGAACGATTGTTTTCAACGTTTTGCATTATTCAACGGATGCGGGACGATTTCGACAGAGTATGAATGAATAGGGATGACCGAGCTGGGGCAGTATAGCTCACCTTGTCCCTGTCAGCAAATCAGACAGCAAGGCGTTTCTAATTGAACGCGAACCCCGGTCAATTTATGGCCGGGGCTGTTTTTGCTGAGGTGCCCGCTACAAGCCTTGAATCAGGCGAATTTTCGCTAAAGCCAGCGCCCCGATGAGGCCTTGACGGGAACCGAATGACGTTCGCTCCAGCTTGAGCGTCAAAGTCGAGAAGCGGTTGGCTCGAAGCGTAATGGTCCGCTTCGTCTCGTCCAGCAACAGCGGCATGACATCGAACATCGGTCCGCCGATATAGATCGTCTCCGGATTAAACAGATTAACGACATTGCTTAAGGCAATGCCCAAGGCTTGGCCGGCTTCAAGGCACACATCGAGGGCGACTTTGTCGTTGAGCCGATAAGCGTCTGCAAGGGTACCGGTGCCGCCTCTTAGGATAAATTCGTTTCTCAGCATGGGGAACGTCAAAATATTTTCCAGACAGCCATAGTTGCCGCATGAGCAGCGCGGCCCGTTCGGGTCGGCTGTAATGTGACCGAGCAGTCCGGCCGCATTGTTGACGCCCCGAAGCGGCCGGCCATCGATCATGATGCCTGCAGCGATGCCGTAGCCCACCTGAACAACGATGAAATCGCCGATGTCGCGGGCCTCGCCCGACATTTGTTCGGCTAGCGCCATCGTACGTCCGCTCTCATCGAGAAATACGGGGCAACGGTACCGTTCGTTCAGCAGGGAAACGAGGTTGAGATTGTCCCAATGTTCGGCGTTCGGCATATTCAACACAGTCTGCTGCGCGGCGTCAACGATGCCCGTAATGCCGATGCCGATGGCATCGATGGCGGCTGCGTCCATTCCGCATAAGGCTAGAAACTCATCTATTTTGCGCAGCAGCGCCTCTCCGCGTTCTTCCTCGGGAGTCAAATCCGCCATAAGACATTCGTGCGCATGAAGCAGCTCCAATCCGTTATTGCCCAAGGAGAAACGAACGGAATGTCCGCCGATATCGATCCCCATATAAGTAAATTTGTGCGGATGGGCATATAAAAGCACTTCTTTTCTCCCCATTCCGCTGCTAACCCGTTCGCCTTCCACGATTAAGCCCTGTTCCAAAAAGTTTTTAGTTACGTTTGTAATCGTTCCTTGCGTTAGATTCAACGTTTCGGCGATTTTTTTGCGAGATCGTCCTTGTCCGAAGCTGATCAACTCTAGTATTTGTTTTTCTGAAGAATTCAGTGTCATAGTTTAAAATCCTTTCCGAAACCCTAGCGATACCTTCTATTATACACTTTTTTGGACATATTAATTTATTAATTTAATTATTGGAGAGGGTAGTGCGTCTGGAAAGTAGTTCGCTCTCGCTTTTTTATGATAAATTATTTAAAAAATGAATTTTCAAATACCAAATCACATGATATAATTCAAAATATAAATTAACTTATTCCGAAAATCTGGAGAGTGGATGCGTTGGACGATACGCTGAGGGCATCATTCGGCAAGGTTAAGATTACCCCGGAAGAGACGGTTCCTTTGCAAGGCTACGACCCGGAGCTCTATGTCGCCGACCCGGCAACGGATATTTTGGACGATCTGTATGCCAGAATCGCGGTATTGGACGACGGACGACGAAGGAGCGTCATCGTTAGCTTGGACGCCGGTTTAACGAACGAGCAGTTCGTCGCGGTGCCCGACGGATTCGGCAGGCGGTTGATTTACAGAGGGTTTGCCAATACGCTGCCGGCAGGTACGAGACGATCGTGGGCGGAAGCGGCCCAAACGGCGGAATCGTGCGTCACGGTGCATGCCACGCATACGCATAGCGCGCCGGTCCATTTCGGAGAGAAATATACGTCGCGCATCTATGACAAAATCGACGAACTCTCGCAAGCTCTCGTCCCGGTGAAGATGAGCGTCGGCGTCGGTCAATGCAGCTTGGCGGTTTGCCGAAGGCCCAATCTGACTGCCAACGAAGAGATCCTGATCGATAAAACGCTGCAGGTCGTTGTTTTCGAATCGCTGCAAGGGGAACCGCTCGCGAGCCTTGTCAATTGCGCCGTGCACCCCACTGTGCTGTGGAACAAAGCGAATCGGGTCAGCTCGGAGTTCGTCGGACTGGCGATGGCGGAGCTTGAGGCGGCCCATGGAGGCAATTTTGTCTCGTTGTTTCTGCAAGGCTTCATGGGAGATGTCGGACCGCTGGGATGCGGGCCTATCGCGGGGACGGAGGATACCTATCCGCTCGTGAAGGAATACGCGCACCGGCTTTATCGCGATGCGGCCGCGGCTATGCAACAGCGGGTCGAGATGAACTCCGTTCCCTTACAGACGCTGCAGACGAATGTTTCGCTGCCGGCCGCGCATGAGTACCATCGTACCGAGATGGATGTCGCGCTGCTCGGCGTACGGATCGGAGACCTGGCGCTGCTGGCGGTATCCGGCGAAATTTTTAACGGTTACGTCGGCCCGATTCGGCAAAGCTCTCCGTTTCAGACTACGCTGCTTTCCTGCGTGGCTAATGGCTACACCGGCTATTTGCCGACTTATGAAGCGTTTCATGACGGACTTGGCGGTTACGAAATATCCACTACGCCTTACAGCGATCAGGCTTGCGGGCGATTCGCGGCGGCATGCAACGATCTGCTGAAAGCGCTAGCGAAATAGAGGAGGAAAAGAAAATGAATCAGATTAACTTTCAAGGAAAAATTGCGGTTCATGCGATTACGTGGGGCGACCGTCATCTGCAGGCTATGGAAGAGGCGGCGCAGTTAGGCTATCGGGCGATCGAACCGTGGCCGTCGTTCGCGCTGGAGTATGAAGATCGTACCGACGAACTGCGGGAGATTTTGCAGCGTTACGGACTTGTCATGAGCGCCTTGTACGGCGGAGCTTCCGGTATTAACGGCCGCAGGTTCACCGATGCCGCCCAGCGACAAAGCATTATCGATTACAACGTTCGATTGGCCCGGGTAATCGCCGGTTGCGGGGCAGGGCATCTCGTATTCGGTCCTGGAGCCCCCCGGTTGGGCAAGGCAACGCGGGAGGAGCTGAAGATCGCGGCCGATACGATTAACGAAGCGGCCAAACGTACGCTGGAGTTGGGCGTTAAATCCTGCCTTCATCCGCATCTGTGGACGGAGCTGCAGGACGGGGATGAGCTGGATGCGCTTATGGAACTGTGCGATCCGGCAGCGGTGTTCCTGGCTCCCGATACGGCGCACTTGACCGGGGCGGGAATCGATCCTGCAGCGGTCATTCGGCGCTACAGGGAGCGGGTCGCCTATGTCCATCTGAAGGATTTGACGCCGGAGGGGGCGACGCGCGAGGATTTCCCGATGCTGATGGGCAACGAGGCGCTGCCGGTATTTTGCGAGTTGGGGCTGGGTCAGATCGACTTCCATCCGGTGATCGAGGCGTTAACCGAGATCGGCTACACCGGGTGGGTGACGGTGGAAATCGACCAATCGACCAGCACGCCGTACCGCAGTCTGGAAATTTGCCGCGATTTTGTGGAAAGCAAGCTGGGCATCCCGATTCGGGATTGAGAACAAAGGAACGAGGAGGATTACAACCATGACAACGAATCATCAATCGTCACCTGTGCGAACGAAGCCTTGGGTGCCGGTCTTCGTAAGCTCGGAGGAATTCGACGACCGGGAAAGGGAATACGTGCTGCGGGTGATCGACAAGAAGCGGAGCTTCCGGTTTCACGGCAGTCAGGAGGAGTCGGATGCGGCCAGGCTGGAGAAGCTGTATCGCGACCGGCTGAACGTCAGCCATTGCTTGGCGGTGAATGCGGGTACTTCCGCTTTAATTGCCGCCATGATCGGCGCGGGAATCGGTCCGGGCGATGAAGTGATCGTACCCGCCTATACGTACATTGCCACTGCGTCCGCAGTTTTGATTGCACGGGCCGTACCGGTCATCGTCGAGGTGGACGACACGTTAACGATGGACCCGCAAGCGCTGGAGGCGGCGATTACGCCTCATACGAAGGCGATCATACCGGTCCACATGAAGGGCATCCCCTGCCAAATGGATGAAATCATGGAAGTTGCGCGCCGACATCGCTTGCTCGTCATCGAAGATGTCGCCCAGGCGAACGGAGGCACGTATAAGGGAAGAGCGCTTGGCTCGATCGGCGATGCGGGGTGCTTCAGCTTTCAGCAGTATAAGCTGGTTACGGCCGGCGAAGGCGGAATGATCGCCACGAATCACGATATCATTTACGCCAGAGCCAGCATTTATCACGACTCCGCTTACGGATTCTGGGGGCTGAATCAATATCCCGATGTGAAGCTGTTCCCCGGAGAAAATTATCGGATGAGCGAAATCAATGCGGCGCTTGGCCTGGCGCAATCGGAGCGGATCGATTCTCTCGTCTCCAGGCTGCAGCGCGTGAAGAAGAGGATCGCCGCCGGCATCGCCGATATTCCGGAGCTTCAATTGCAGCGCATTCCCGATCCGGACGGAGACGTATCGTACAGCCTGAATTTCTTTTTGTCGGATGCGGCGACGGCGGAGCGCTTCTCGAAACGGCTTGCCGAGGAAGGAATACCGAACGGGACCATCCACAATAATGGTTTTGCCGATCGGCATATTTACAAGAATTGGACTTATATTATGGAAAAGCAAGGAGCATCGGAACGCGATACGCCATGGAATTGCGCCAGCTATACGGGCAATGTCGAGTATTCGCCGGATATGTGTCCTAATACGCTCGATTGGCTGAGCCGGGCGGTATCGATCAGCTTGCACCAAAGCTTGACCGATGAAGATTGCGACGACGCCATTAAGGCGATCCACAAAGCTATGGGAAGGAATTGATGGAAGATGACAGCAACTTTTCGTTATTCGGTAGGCCCTTGGAATATTCATACCGGCGCAGATACGTTCGGCCCGCCCGTTCGCGCCGAGGTTCCGTTTGCCCGCAAGCTGGAATTGATGAAAGAGATCGGGTTCGACGCGATCCAACTGCATGACGATGACGCTGTGCCCGACTTGAACGAGTGCGACAGCCGCAGTCTGCGGACGAAAGCGAAGGAGCTTAAGCGTCAGTTGGACGACGCCGGGCTGGTGCCGGAATTTGTCGCGCCGAGGTTATGGGAGGATGCGCGAACAAGGGACGGCGCGTATACGGCTAATCTGAAGCATCTGCGCGATTATGCGGACGAGAGAAGCAAAAAGGCGATTGAAGTGGCCAACGAATTGGGCACGAACAACATCGTATTGTGGCTTGCGCGGGAAGGCAACTTTGTTCCCGAAAACAAATCGACCACCCGATCTCTTCACTATTTGACCGAAGCGATCAACCGGATGTTGGAGGCGGACAAACAAATCCGCATCATGATCGAGCCGAAGCCGAATGAACCCGTCGACAAGTCGTTCGTGCCGACCGTAGGCCACGCGCTTGCTTTAGGATACGCGACAGCCGATCCGAGCCGCGTCGGAGTGCTGATCGAATCGGCGCATTCCTTGCTGGCCGGACTCGATCCCGCGGACGACATGGCGTTTGCTCTCGCGCATCGTAAGCTGTGGGGCGTTCATCTGAACGACCAGAACGGTTTGAAGTTCGACCAGGATCGGTCTTTCGGTTCGGTAAATCTGCGGCAGGCGTTTAATCAAGTACGCGTGTTAATGGAAAGCGGATACGGCAGCGGCGGCGAATATGTCGGCCTCGACGTCAAGGCTTTGCGGACGCAATCCGACGAGAAGGCGTGCAAGCATCTGGCGAACTCCCTGTTCGTCGCCGAACGGCTGGCGGACAAAGTGCGCTCGTTGAATACAGCGGAAATTGCGGCAAGGCAGGAAGACGGCGATTACGAGGAACTGGACCGCTATATTATCGATCATTTGCTGGGATAGCTCAACACGGAGGCTGTTCCATAAGCCAACCAAGTTGCTCAGAAAGATAATCGATGATAAAGGATAAAGGGGAATGTACCTCCCTTCGACGCTATACGCTCCTGAAATTTGAATGGGTAAACCCGTTACAAGGTTTCAGGAGCGTATGAGGCGTCTCAGGCTAATCATGACTCGCAAAATTTCCATATAGTTACCAGTGGGTATCCGTATAATCATCGGCGACGCTTAATCACATACAACCCTTGCTTTTGGTCAACTTGTACGGTTTTCCCTACAAATTTCCAACGTTTGAGCTCCATTCAAGTTGCTTTGTACGATTTTTCGAACGAATTTTCTCATTTTAAGCCTGATTCGAGCTGCGTTGTACGATTTTCCGACTAACTTCCCTGCGTAAACTTTTGTGTGCAAATAGATCGTCCGTAAAAGTTAAATTTTCAATAAATTGGAGATGTTGTGGGTCAATCATAGGTCTCAGGGAGGTACATACCCCTTCTTTGTCTATCGATGATCTCAAGCAACTCTGCTTATGGTACAGCCTCTTTTGTTGCGTAAAATTAGTTTAAGTTGTTTATTACCTATATCCGTCCCTTCGCGATCGTTACAATAACATATAGAAGGAAGTAGTTGGATTTAATTCATAAACGACGCGGGGACGATAACCGATGTTAGATTTTTTTAGATTCGATACCGATGAAGAACGACGGGCGCTATTAGTCAGAGCAAGGAAGGTCGCGTTACCCTGTTGGAATTATGGCCTAAGCATCGGTGGATGCTTATTCAAGGTTACGAAAGCGTTAGAAAGTTAGAGCCGGAATATGTTCGGGATTTGGAATGTTTTTTCGTAATGTTCATGATCGAGAATTATGGCCATCATGCCTCGGACCCGAAAGAAACTGCAAGTTTAATGGAGGAACAGCAGTACGCACAAGCGTATATAAGAGAATTTCTGGCGGACAGATCTTTTCTATTTGAAGTGATCGAGCCTGTGTGAGAGATTGACAATACAGCAGCTTCGCTTTATTATTAAAACATGATGTTAGTTAGTACTAACTATAATGAGTGGAATCGAGCTGGGAAGATAATTATGGAGAACACGACGACGATCTTGGACAACAAAGCCAAGCTGATGCGCGCGGCAATAGACCTCATGGCTGAGAAGGGCTACAAGGGCGTATCCACGAAGGAAATTGCAGCGGCGGCAGGCGTCAGCGAGATGACGCTGTTCCGTAATTTCGGCAGCAAGATCAACCTGCTGGACAAAGCGGTGGACCATTATCATTATTCGATTGAAATGACCCAAATTTTCGACGAGCAAGTGATAGGGGACTTGAGAGCCGACTTGCTCATGATTAGCCGGATGTATCATGAAATGATGGAGCGTAATCGCAAGTTATTCCTCATTGTCTTGAGCGATCAAGAATTGGCTGAAATCCGCGAAAAGGCACAAAAGCATCCTCGGAAGCTATTGGAGCTATTGACGAATTATTTTATAGACATGCAGAGAAAGAACAAAATGGTTGCAACCGATGCGGAGATGCAGGCGATCACTTTCATGTGGATGAATTACGGGGCTTTTATTTCGCAATTGTTCGTCAAGTCTGAGCTTACGGCAAAATCCAAACAAGATTTTATGAGCTCAAGTGTCGAGTTGTTTGTTAGGGCTTTAAGCCCTTAATTTTTTGAATAAAAGATAGTGAGTGCTAACAAACATTAAAGGAGGATTAGGAATGAAACATTCAAATAGAGAATCGCACAAGCTTGTGGGTCAAACGGCAGCTACAGGGTTCCAAATCGGGGTTAGGAGGACGTTTCCCCTCTCGCCTGAAAAGGTGTGGTCGTTTCTAACTTCGCCCGAAGGGACACAATTGTGGCTTGGAACCGTACCTTCTCTTGCATTTAACGAGGGAGAGATTTTTGCATCCGAAGAAGGGATTTCGGGCCAGCTCAGGGTCGTAAAGCCTCTAAAGCAGCTCCGCTTAAAGTGGGGCAAGGAAAATTGGATTAAGCCGTCCACGCTGCAAATCCGGCTGCTATCCAGCCATCCCGATCGAACAACGATCAGCTTCCATCAAGAGAATCTGGATCATCCGAATACGCGGGAACAAATGAAGCTGCATTGGGAAAGCGTTCTGAGTGCCATCTGGCAGAATACAAGCACGGTAAATGATGAAGAGGAGATGGGGAAGGATGAATAAGTTTAGTCATATCGATCTTAGAGTGAACGATCTAGAGAGTGTCATGCCTTTTTATGAGAAGCTGCTTCCTGAGTTAGGGTTTACGAGAACGTATCACAGCTTGAATTGGAAGGTGTTTGCGGCCGAAGGGGAATTGCCTAGCGCAGCTTATTTTGCGATTACAGAGGACCGGGAACATAAGCCTAATTCCAATCTGATTGGTTTCTGGGCGAACGACCGGGAGGAAGTCGATCATATTGCGAAGCTGGTCCAGGAAAATGGCGGTACGATTAACGACGGCCCCCGGTTGTTTCCGATTAGCCCCACGTATTACGCCGTCTATTTTGAAGATCCTTGCGGAAATAAATATGAACTGGTGCATCGGTTGAATTAAATCTCAATACGTACGGAAGCGGCGAAGAGGGGCGGTGGTCCCCTCTTTTGTGCTATTATAGGGAAACGCAGAACGGTTGGAGGGACTGCATTTGCTTGAACTAATCAATCTAAATAAAACGATTGGAAACCAAAACCTCCTATCGAAGGTGAATCTGAATGTTGCTCCGGGACAGTCCGTTGCAATCTATTCCGCTTATGAAACGGCCGAAATGCTTATGGGCCTTCTGCAAGGCCTGAACAATGCTTCCGGCAGAGAAATTCGATTCGATGGTCAAGCCGCCGATAAGGGGATCATGGAGCGATTTGTTTTCGCGCTAAATGAAGAGAAAGTAAATCAACGCTTGAAGGTAAGCGAATATTTAAAGTTTTGGAGCCGTTTGTCCGGTTCGAAAATAGGGATTGAACAAGTCGCTTCGTTGGTCGGATTGACGGGCAGAGCCGATTCGCTAATTGCCAAACTAAGCGCTTCCGAGCAAATTCGCTTACAGTGGGCGAGATGTATTCTTCAAGATCGGGCGCTTGCCGTTTTTATTGATCAATCGAAGCAGATCATGGATCACGAATCGTTAGCCGTCTTGCAGGCGGCGATCGCTTTTTTGAAGCAGGAAAATAAAGCCGTTCTCGTAATGGTTGCCTCCGCCGAGCAGGCGGCCGATCTTGGCGACCAGACATATCGGTTGTTTAAGGGGGAGCTTCTAGCGCTGCAGCAGGATGCGGACAAGGCAAGTTTCGACTCCCCCCGGCGAATGATCGAAATCAGTAAAGTCCCCGTCAAGCTCGACGATAAGATTATGCTGCTTAATCCGTTTGAGATCAATTACATTGAAGGGCGCGACGGCAGCACCATTGTTTACGTAGACGGTCTATCCTACAATTGCGCCATGACATTAAATCAACTGGAAACCCGACTGACCCCATTTGGCTTTTTCCGCAGTCATCGCTCCTACCTCGTCAACTTGCAGCAGGTTCGCGAGCTCGAAGCTTGGACAAAGGATAGCTATATTCTTAAGCTGGATGGCGTACAAGGGATAACTGTCCCTCTATCCAAGTCCAAATATCTGGAATTGAAGGAGCAACTGGATATTTGATCCCCGCCTCTCACCGCCTGGTGCAGCTTTTCGCCCTCGATTTAACGCTTTTCACGGCATTTTTACGGTTATTGGACATTGAGCGCTGTAAACTGATAGCAAGTCGGCAGGGAGGAGGTTGTAATTGAAGCAAAAGAGCGCCGTATGGCGTGCGCTGCTGTATCGGGAAACGAGAATCGTGATGCGCAGCCCGCAAGTGTTAATGTTTATCCTGCTGCCGATTTTATACGCTGTCATCTACAACATGATCGGCCAGCAAATGTTTACCGCAGTACAAGTGTGTATAAGCATGGCTCTTTCGATTTGCGGCGTCTTTGTTGAGGCGTTGCTGATTGTTGCGGAGAAAGAAACGAATGAATGGCGAACACTTAATCGCGCAGGAGTCTCTTTGTTGACACTGCTCGGATGCAAAACCGTTGTAACAGTGACAATCTCCTTACTTACCGTATTGACTTGCAGTTTGATTACCGGGTATGACTTCTTGCAGGTTGTGCAGCTGCTGATTGTTCTATTGCCTGTTTTAGGAGCCTTTATATCGGTGGGCGTCATTGTCGGATTGACATACAATTCGATGGAGGAAATTGTATTAACGAAATTGCTGCCCACATTATTAATTATGGTCCTTGTTATTTTGCCGGTACTCATTCCGTTACAGAACAACATCTGGCTCCTTGCCTGGTATAAACACTATCCAACAGGCATTCTGTCGGCAGCAATGAACGTTGTTGCAGAGAAAGGGAGCTTTGGAATACTGGCGGCGCTGGCCTTGAAAGCTTGCTTATGGATGGTTGTCGTCGGGGGTGCCGGTTACGGATTAGTCTGGAGAAAACAAGGGCGGTAAGTCACATCATGCTGGCAGCGTCCGGAGGTTAAAGATGGATATCGGGAGTATATTGGAGAATGTAAAAGAAGCCAATATTTTTATTCAATTGGGAACCGTGTTTTTGGTCTCGCTTGTTCCTTTTCTGGAAGGATATGTTGCGGCTTCAGTCGGAATTGTGATAGGATTCCCCGCTATTCCGACGATTATCGCCGCATGCTTCGGAAATTGGGTTTCCGTCATGGCGATTATTGTATTGTATGAGAAGCTGAGCCGCCGTCGAAAAGCCAAACAGAACGACGGCCATTCCGGCAAGCGAATGGAACGCGCCCGCAATTTATTCAATAAATACGGCGTGCCCGGCGTCGCGTTGATCGGGCCTTTAATTTTCGGTCATCATATTGGGGCGTTCATCTCGCTCGTGTCGGGGTCATCCAAGCGTTATGTCACTTTGTGGATGACCATTGGAATTCTGGTATGGACGATCGCTGCGGGAGCGTTGGCTGCTGTAGGCATTGATTTTGTAAGCAGCTTGCGGTAAACGGAGTCTGCTGATGGCGGAACTTCAGTAGAAGATGACAAGTAATAGCTCCTTTGCCTTGTGCAGGGAGTTCTTTTTTATGAACAGATGAACAACATTCTTTCTTATTTAGGGATCCCGGGAAACAAGGATAGGAAGCCAGATTAGGCAATCGCTGCAGCAGTTCTTTCATAGTTCTTTCATAGCTGTCTGCTATGCTGGTTTGTATCCAAAACTAGGCAAATCCTTGGTTGATTAAGAAAGGGAGAACATGATGAGAAAATCGGCTTTACTTGTGAAAAAGGGCTGGCGGATAATGGTTGTTCTGGCGATGCTGAGCGGTTTATGGTTGTCAGCGCCGCAATTGGCTTCGGCAGATACGAAATTGGATGAATTGACAACAGGAAATGGTCCATTCCGCACGGCAGTGAATCCGATCACGAATCAAATTTATATCGCGAATGAACAAGACAGTTCCATAACCATCGTAGATGGCGCGACAAATAAAACGAGGGTAGTCAACACCTTGAGCCATCCAACCGCAATCGCGGTGAATGCGGTGACGAACAGAATCTATGTCACCCATCCGGATGATGACAAAGTGAGCGTCATTGACGGTGCCGGCAACGTGATCGCGGTGATCGATGCGGGGGATGGCCCGATTGACATCGTGGTGAATGCGGCGACGAACAAAATCTATGTCGCCAATATGGCCGGTGATGATGTCACCGTAATAGACGGCACGAGCCATACGACGGAGACGGTTGTTGCGGGGGACGAGCCTTATCGAATCTCTGTCAATGCTGTGACAGACAAGATTTATGTTGTGAATAAAGCGAGCGATAATGTCACCGTCATAGACGGCGCGGACAATTCGACGCAGACCATAACGGTGGAAAGCTTGCCCAATGCGGTCGCGGTGAATCCGATCACGAATAAGATTTACGTCACGAATCAAGGCGACGATTCGGTGACTGTCATAGACGGCGCAGACAACTCGACGGAGCCGCCAGTAGCGGTGGGAGACTCGCCTGCCCACATTGCGGTAAACCCGGTGACGAATAAAATCTATGTGGCGAATCAAGGCGACAATTCGGTGACCGTCATAGACGGCACAGATAGCTCGACGGGGCCGTCAGTAGCGGTGGGAGCCAGTCCGCAGTTCATCACGGTGAACTCCGTTACAAATAAAATCTATGTCGTCAATCTTCTTGGTGCAGAAAATATTACGATCATAGATGGGGCAAGCAACACGACCAAGGAGATCGCAACGGGAGACGGCCCATATGGGATCGTGGTGAACCCGGTGACGAATAAAATCTATGTAACGAATCAGAACGACGATACGGTGACCGTCATAGAGGGGGCGGATAATAAGACGGAGACGGTAGCGGTGGGAGACGCTCCATACGCGGTCGCTGTGAATACGGTGACGAACAAAATTTACGTCCCCAATTACTACAGCAGCACGGTGACTGTCATAGACGGCGCGGACAATACGATTGAGACGGTGGCCACAGGCGGCTCTTATGATCTTGCGGTGAACGAAGTGACGAACAAAATCTATGTCGCCAATATGGGTGAAAATACGGTTACCGTTATAGACGGTGTGGACCTTTCTACGGAAATTGTAGATGTGGGTAATAGTCCATATCACATTGCGGTGAATCCGATCACGAATAAAATCTATGTTGCGAATAGTAACAGCGATTCGGTGAGTGTCATAGATGGCTTGACTAACGAGGTGGAGACGGTCGTAGCGGGTGATAGTCCCTATGGGATCGCGATAGATTCGATCAGGAACAAAATTTATGTCAGCAATACCGACAGCAACGATGTCACCATTATCAACGGTGCGGACAACACGACAGAGACGGTAGCTGTAGGCACGACTCCTTTCGAGATTGAGGTCAATTCCGTTACGAACAAAATCTATGTCGCCAATCAAATGAGCAGCACGGTGACCGTTATTGACGGAGTAGACCATACGACACAATCGGTCGCAACCGGAAGCGGCCCTTCTTTTCTTGAAATTAATTCCAAGACGAATAAAGTCTATGTCTCGGCGGAATTCGGCGATACGGTGACCGTCATAGACGGCGCAGACAACTCGACAGTTACTCTTGCAATGGGAAGCAGACATCGGGATATCTCGATAAATCCGGCAACGAATAAAATCTATCTCAACAGTTCCATGTCTATCGGCTCCGTTACCGTCATCGATGGCAACAGCAATGCGATGGAGACGATAGCTGTGGGGAAGATGCCCGGAAGAATCGCAGTGAATACGGCGACGAACCGCATCTATGTTGTCAATCAAGCCAGTGACTCGGTGAGCGTCATAGATGGCGCCGGTCGTACGTCGAGTAGTCCATTGCAGGTTGAATTTGTACCTTTGCCAGGCCATGTCGCAAGCGGAATAAATAACGCGTTTACCTTCCGTATTACGAATGCTTATCACCCGAATCCCGCTAAAGTATTAGGTGTATATTACCAGTTGGATGATACGCTGGGAGAATGGAAGCGGGCGGATGTGTCCGGCGAAGACTGGGTGGCGACGGTGTCCTCGGCCACCTACGGTCGGCATGTGCTCTATGCGCTGGCGCTTGAGGCGCAAGGAGACGGGGTAACAGCCGGAATCGCAAGCGCGTATACGTTCAACAGGGTGCCGGACAACATGATCAGTCCGGAAGTTGACCGTACTGCGCCTGTGATTGACTTGACGGCTAGTCCGACAAGCCCGACGTATGGAAAGGTAACCGTCACGGCTGCTGTGTATGAGACAGGCAGCGGAATGGCTAGCCTGAAGTGGTCGGGAGGCGCGAGGTCGGCAGCCTACTTTGCGAGCGGCGGGACTTCTTTCGTTGGAAGCTTCGAGGTTAGCGCAAATGGCACTTACACCGTATATGCGCGGGATGTGGCAGGTAATGAAGCTGTGGAGACGATAGAAGTAACGAACCTTCGCATCCCGACGACGCCATCCGGGCCTGGCCTCGTTGATCAGGCGAAGCCCGATACTGACCCCGAACCAAAGACGGAGATCTTTATTGATAAAGGGATTATTATCATCAGAGTTGCTCCGAAGGATATCAAGGAAGTGAAGCAAGGGGATGGCCGCACTCTCGATCAAGTGGTGTTGCCTCACGAGGTAGTGGACAAGCTTTCCAAGTTGCTGGAAACCGTGGAACGTCCGCTCGTGCGCATCCTCGTTAATGACCGTAAGCCAGACGTGAATCTACAGTTGCCTGCCGATCTGCTGGGGAAAGCGATGGCGGTTCGTTCCGATGCGACCTTCGAAGCTCGGTTGAACGGCTCCAGCTTTCAATTGGAAGTGAAGGTGCTGGATCTGAAGCAACTGGCGGCAAAGCTTGGCGTCGACGTGAAGGATATGAAGGTGAATATTCGCATCAAAACCTTGACGGGAGCGGAGCGGGAAGAGCTTGTGACAACTGCCCGGAAGCAAGGCATGACATTGCTCAGCGAAGCGGTGGAGTTCCGCTTGTTCGTAACGGGCGGAGATCAGATGCTGGAAATCCACGACTTTGGCGGAACGTACATGATGAAGTCCATCGTATTGGATGCAGGGATGGCGAAGCGAAATTATACGGCCGTATTGTACGATCCGGACGCGCAATCGTTTACGTTCGTTCCAGCGGTCACCTCGAATGATAGCGACCGCGGCGCGGAATCCGTGATGCGGATGCCGCACAACAGCATCTATGCGGTTATGGAGTCGGCTCCGGCTTCGTTTGCCGATATGCAGGGGCATTGGGCGAAATCTCCGGTTGAACAGATGGCTTCGAAGCGGATGGTCAGCGGTGTGTCGAAGACGGCTTACGCGCCGGACCGCGCGATTACCCGGGCGGAGTTCACAGCATTGCTGGTGCGGGCGCTCGGTATTCGCACAGAAACCGCGGCTACCGGCAATGTGTTCAAGGACGTTGTGGCAAACGCATGGTATGCATCCGCAGTGGAAGCGGGAGCAAGAAGCGGGCTGGTGAACGGATTAGGCGAGTCGCGATTTGCGCCTGATGAGCGGATTACGCGGGAACAGATGGCGGTGATGCTGGCGAATGCACGCGTCTTGGCGACTGGGCAGACGGCTGGCACCAGGCAGACGGCGAACTTACCGAGCGGATTTAGCGATGCGGCAGAGGTATCGCTTTGGGCCAGAGCGGCGATCGCGGAAGCTGTCGCTGACGGCCTCATTCAGGGAATAACGCCGGACCGGCTAGCACCGGCGGAATCGGCCACACGGGCGCAAGCGGCAGTTATGCTGAAACGGCTAATGGAGGATATCGGATTCCTGGACAATTGACCTATCACTGAGCCTTACCTGCACAGATACAAGTGCAATTATGAACGAGCATATGAACCGAGTGGAGGAAATCGCCGTTAAGCACGGGCTGACTCCGATGATCTGGAGCGACATGTACTTCCGGCTGGGCTCCAACAAATTTGTGGAGTACGATCTCTGGAAGCGCAGATTCCTGCGGAGGTTGTAGAGAAGATTCCGCCGCACGTCGAGTTTGTGTATTGGGATTACTATAATCATGAGGAAAGCTTCCATACCGAGTGCATCCGTAAGCACAAGGAGCTTGGCAAAACGCCGATCTATGCCGGAGGGATATGGATATGGCGCGGGATGGGAGTCAACTATGGCCGAACCTTAGCAACGAGCGAATCCGCCTTGAAGGTCTGCAAGCGGGAAGGGGTAAAAGAAGTGTTCGCGACGCTATGAGCCGGCGGAGAAATAATGTGTTTGCCGCGATGCTCGGCCTGCAGCTATTTGCAGAGCATGCCTATTCGCTTGAACTGGATGAGGAGAAGCTAAAGCGCAGAGTTCTATTCTGCACGGGCATTGAGATGAGATGGAAGCATTTCTGGCGCTCAACGATCTGGACGAGACGCCGGGCGCGATGAAGGACAATCTCGATTCCGCCAATCCGTCCAAATGCTTGCTGTGGCAAGCGAAGCGTACCGCGCGCTGTGGTTCAGCTTGTATAAGCCGACTGGCTGGGAAGTGATGGACACCCGGTACGGCGGGCTGATGCAGCGCGCGGCTACGACGAAGCTGCGACTGGAGCAATATGCCTACGGCAAGCTCGACCGCTTGGAGGAACTGGAGCAGGAGCGCCTGTATTTCGACGGCCCCGAGCCGAGAGGAAATACGCTGATGGCCAACCATCACTACATTGCGATGTACACGGCGAACAACGCGCTGCTGTAGGACGGGGCGTACAAGCTGTATAGGCGTAAGCCGTGCGACTCACACCTATACAGCTTGCACGGTCGACTTGTCCTCAGGGGGATCAGCCTAAGGTTGGCTCGCCGCCGATCCATCGAGCAATGATACACGGGATTATCCAGTACGTCTTGGCCTACGCCCTCACAATCGGCATTTTCAAGATGACGGTCGTCCCTTTCCCCAGGCTGCTCTCCACGGTCAAGCCGTAAACCTCACCGAAGTTAAGCCGAATGCGCTGGTTGACGTTCTTCAATCCGATATGCTCGACCTCTTGGTCATGCTCTTGCTGCATAGACGCATTCAGCTTGTCTACCAGATCCTTATCCATTCCTACGCCGTTATCCGAGACCAGGAGCGTCATCTGATCCGCTTCAATTACGCCGGCAATCGTAATCATTCCCTTTCTACGGCTTGGGTGGATTCCATGAAGAATGGCATTTTCAAGCAACGGTTGGATAGAGAGCTTGACGATGACCAGCGACATCATTTCTTCCGGAACGTCCCACACCGCGTAAAACTTGTCTGTGTAGCGGATATTCATCATGTGCAGGTACAAATTAGCATGCTCGACCTCTACCCGGATCGGCACGAGCCGTTCATTCATATTCAGACTAAGCTGGATTAAGTGCGACAGCGTCCCGATCGTCTGGGAGACTTCATTGGATGCCCCATCGGTCAACTCGAGCGCCATCCAATTGATCGTCTCCAGGGAATTGCCGATGAAATGCGGGTTAATTTGCGCCTGCAGCGCGGCGGCTTGGGCTTCATTCAGCAGCTTGGTCCTGTGCGCCAGATCATCTGCGATCAGTTTTCTGGAAGCTTCGGATTGGATCAGATTGCCGGAAATAAAGTTGAGCTCGTTTCTTTTGCGTCTCCGGTCCAAGGGATAAGCTTGCTCCTGACGGTTCAGCCGATCCATTACATCGATGATGCTGCGGATGGGCTGGAACGTGCGTACCGAGATCAGGAAAGCAATGACGACGCCGATGGCCGCGAACAACAGCATTAACCATATCGTGTAATTTAGAATGCTGTGAATTTTGTTCTCGTATGCCTGCATCGGCAGCAGGGAAATGCAAGTCCAGTCGTTGAACGTGAGCTTGGCGGTGGTGAGCATATATGGTCGGCCTTCAATGCTGACGATATCGGATTTGTTGTCCATGTCTGCGTATGACGTCAAGATTTCCGGCTCTATTTTATTTTGAAACAACAGCTTCATGTCGGAACGATAGATCAAGTTGTTGTGTTCATCCAGAATCAGGATGTCGTGCGCTTCCTGTTGGTCTTTCGGTTGAATCAGCTTCCCCAGTTCCTCCAGGTCGATATTGATCACGACGGCGCCGATCTTATCCTGAGCGTTCAGATAACTTGGCTTAATGAATGAGAGAAGGAACGGATAGACTTCCCTGCTCTTGCGCGGCAGCGTCTTGGAATACGCAGAGTCGCTCTGTTCGTAGAAGGGATACCACGATTTGTCGGCAAAGTTTTCGTAGGTTTTGTTTTCGACGTTGGAGATGACATAGTGATTCTTCTCGGAGTAGACGTAGATAGATGAAATATATTCGTAGATCAAAGTAAACATATTGACCGTCTGATTGATCTTATTATATCTTCCTTGGAAGACATCCGTTGTGTTGGTGTCCATCATAAATAGTTGCGTGTCGGTCTGCTGGGAGATTTGCGTGGCGAGCAGGTTCGTCTCCTTAAACAGAACGTCGAGAATGTCCCTTACCCGGTACAGCGAATTCATGTTGACCTGGCTGATCTCGCTCTCGACCACTTGATTGGAGCTGCGATACAGGAAGGAACTCATACCGGCGAGCGGCAAAATGACGAGTACAAGGATGATGGCGAAGTTGCGAACGAAAATACTCTGGAATCTGTAATTCTGAATAAAGTACCATATGCCGCGTTTCTTATCCATCCATTGGCTCGCTCGCTTTCAGTACGATTCTTGCGTATTCTTTGGGTGTGCAGCCGAGCGCTTGCTTGAATTGTCGATTGAAGTATTTGCTGCTCTTATAGCCGACGATCTCGCTGATTTCGTAAATTTTGTGCTTGCGTTGCTTCAACAGCTCGACGGCTTTACCCAGGCGCAGCCGCGTCAAATATTCGATGAACGTCTCTCCGGTCTGTTGCTTGTAAAATCGGCTGAAGTAAGAGGAACTGACAAATACGGCGTTCGCAACGTCTTCCAGGGAGATGTCATGGTGATAGTTGGCTTCCATGTAGGCTTGAGCTTTGCCAAGTATCAATGAAGGTTGACTGACGGTATTGCCGGACAAGCATGAGGTAGATTCCAGCAGCAGTTGTCCTCCGATCAGCCGAATATCGGCAGCGCTTCGTTTAGCCGACAGCTTACGATAGTCAAATTGACCGCCTGTCAGCTTATAGAGGTCCGTCCCCATGGCGTTGAAGGCGGATTCGATGCCGATAAATAGGTCAATAGCGAACAGGTGAAGCATCTCTGATTTCTCGCGGGCGATCTCTTGCAGAAATTCACTGTAATGTTCGGCAACCTTGCGATCGTTGCCTTTCTTCATAAGGTCGACAATCATCGTGCAATATCGCTGGATATTGGCATGCCAATCCGCTTCCGGCAAGCGTTCTTGAAGCTTAAGCGCATGGGGATCAATCCCGTCGCGATTCGTCAGGAGTGAATCCCGAATGTTCAGAAAAACCTTCTTCGTCTCTTCGATATTGGTCGGCTTAATGAGATAATGCTCCACCTTGTACTCGATCGCCCGCTTGGCATATTCGAAATGGGCATACCCGCTGTTGATCACGACCTTCATCCGAGGTCGTTGTTCATAGACATAGCGGGCAATTTCGATTCCCGAGATTTGGGCCATGCGAATATCGGTCAAGATCACGTCGGCCTCGTGATGCTTAAGGTACTCAATCGCTTCGGCTCCGTCCTCGAAGTCCGCTACGCAGTCGAACCCGATCGCGTTCCAATTGATGAACCTTTTCAGACCCGTACGAATGCGTTCCTCATCATCGACGATGACCAGTTTGAGCACCTGCTCCGCCCCCCATAGATCCGCTGCCTATCTACATAGTATCACAGTTGAAAGCGCTTGAATGGAAATTAGTGAAGAGTCAAAAAATGTGCACCAAAGTCAAAATGTTGGAATTTTATTCGTGCTTGGAAGCGATTACAATGGAGCGGCGCGGTAGAAAAGGCACAATAGAAGGTGCAATGGAGAAGAGGGGAAGGATGGGAGCCTTGGGAACGACGGAAACCGTGAGAACGACGGTGAGGAAGACAAAGGCGATGAAGTGGCGAGGGGCAGCTCTTCTTCGTAATTTTGAATTATTTTTGCTAACGGTGCCGGGAATTTTATATTTTGTTATTTTCCATTACCTTCCGATGGGTGGCGTCATCATTGCGTTCAAGAGTTATCGATACGACCTCGGAATCTTCGGCAGTCATTGGACAGGATTTAAGAACTTTGAATTTTTCTTTACTTCATCAGACGCCTGGCGGATTACGAGGAACACCATTGCCTATAGTTCTCTCTTCCTCTTGCTCGGAATTGCGGCATCGGTCATGGTGGCGCTGATATTATTCGAAGTGAAGAACCGGCTGGCGATTAAGATTTACCAGACGAGCATGATCCTGCCCCGATTTCTATCCTGGGTGATTGTGGGCTACATCACTTACACTTTGCTGAATCCGGAGCTTGGCTTGCTGAACCAATTGCTGCGTCAATTCGGGCAAGAGCCCATTCAATGGTTCAGCGATCCGAAGTATTGGCCTTACATTCTGACAGCATCCAACCTATGGAAGCATGTCGGCCTGGACTGTATCATCTACTATGCCGCATTGCTCGGGGTCGATCCGGAGCAGTACGAAGCAGCGAGGATAGACGGAGCCAGCAGATTCAGGCAAATGTGGCACATATCCATTCCTTCACTCGTTCCGCTAATCATTATTCTTGGCATTCTGGCGATGGGTAACCTGTTCCGCGGAGACTTCGGTCTGTTCTACCAAATTCCGCGCAATGTGGGCATCTTGTATCCCGTAACAGACGTCATCGACACTTATGTTTTCCGTGGTCTGCGATCGAGCGAAATTGGAATGACTGCTGCGGTCGGCTTATTTCAATCCGTGGTTGGGCTGGTGCTAGTCGTGGGCGTGAACCTGATTACAAAGAGGATCAGGCCTGAAAATTCGCTATTCTGAGAGAGAGGAGGTTCGCCTACGTGACGGTGGCAAAGTCAAGACGCATGAAATTCAGTACGGCAGCCATTCATTTGTTCTTTATTCTGTTCTCTCTATCGTTCCTGCTTCCCTTCATTCTGATCATCTCCGTGTCGTTGACAAGCGAACGCGAGCTGCTGGAGGGCGGGTACCGGCTGCTGCCGCTTCGTATCGATTGGACAGCTTATCGCTATGTATTTGCGAATCCCTCGCAAATGATCGATTCCTACGCGATCACAGCGTTTCAAGCGGTCGGAGGGACCGCGCTTGCTGTGTTCGTTATGTCGTTATGCGCCTATCCGCTCTCGCTGACCCACTATAGGCTGCGCAACGCGACGATGTTCTTTATTTTCTTTACCATGCTATTCGGCGGGGGATTGATCCCGACTTATATTCTGAACACGCAATATTTGCACCTCGGCAACAAAGCGGCGATTTACATTCTGCCCACGCTGGCCAATGCTTTCCACATTATTATTTTGCGCACGTTCTTCCAAGGAATTCCATACGCCTTGGCGGAATCGGCCAAGATGGACGGCGCTCGGGAGCTCACCATTTTCTTCCGAATCATTCTGCCGTTATCCAAGCCGGTCTTGGCTACGATTGCGCTGTTCAACCTATTGGATCGCTGGAATGACTGGTTTACCTCGCTCATCTACGTCAACAACGAGAAGCTATTCACCTTGCAATATTTATTGCAGAAGATTTTAATGGATGTCGAATTCGTCAAAAGCATGGCAAGGGACGCGCCGCCGGGAATGTTTGTTGGAAGCGCGCTGGAAGTACCTACGGAAAGTATAAAGTTCGCGATGTGTATCGTGGCGGCGGGACCGATGTTGATCGTGTTCCCGTTCTTCCAGAAGTATTTTGCCAAGGGTCTTACAATCGGCGCGGTCAAGGGGTAGCTCACCCTGACATATAAAAATCACCCAATGGAGGAATGCGGCAATGAAAGCGATGGGGGCAATATTGGGAAAACAGCATTACGCATTGATGTTGAGTATGTTGTTGATTCTGGCGATGGTGGTGGCAGGCTGCAGTTCCGGGAGCAATAACGAGCCTGAAGCCAGCAATGCGACTCCGAGTCCTTCCGCCAAAGGTTCGGCAACGCCGTCTGCTGCTGCACCAGCCGTGAATGACAAGCCTGTTAAGCTGAAGTGGGCGTTTCTAGGGCCAGGCAAACAGGAAGACTCCGAACGGGTATGGGCGGAGTTCAACAAGAAGCTCGAGCCGCTGTTGCCGAACACGACGGTGGAATTTGTCGAGCTAAGCCGGGCGGAGTTCCAAGAGAAGTGGAAGTTGCTTGCCGCTTCGGGCGAAGAATTGGATCTGGCCTGGACGGGGTATCTGGTTCCGTTCGTGCCGGAAGTAAAGAAGGGAGCGTTCTTGCCGCTCGACGAATTAATCGATAAGTACGCGCCGAATTTAAGAAAGAACGTACCGGAATGGTTGATGGGTCGTACGGTTGTGGAGGGCAAGACCTATGCGATCCCGAATCAGCAGCTCGAAGCCGGCATGGGCCCAAGTCTGAAGGTGCCGAAGGATCTGGCGGACAAATATCTGGATATAAACAAGCTGCAAGAGGTGAATTTTGCAAATCCGACATCGGTACGCGAAGTGTACGAGCCGATCGAAGCTTATTTGCAAGCGTTGAAGGATAATAATCTGCTAGGGAAAGGCGTATCCATCGGCACGATTGGCAGCTTCCTCCCGGGCAAGGGCTATGAAGTATTCGGCTCTACCAATTATATCGCAGGCTACAGATTCGACGACAAGAGCTTCAAGGTCGTGCCGATGTTCGAGACTCCCGAAATCCAGGCGTTTTACGATCTGGCGGCGGACTGGTTCAAGAAAGGTTTTATCCGCAAAGACATTCTGTCCGTGCAAGATCCGCGGGCCGAGGACGGCAAGGTTGGCGGCAGCGTCTTATGGGCGCATAATCACCAGACGGAAGGTACGACCGTAACGGCCGGCAATGCAGAGGCAGGCACTGTGGAATACTATAACATTCCTCTCTCCAACCAAGCCTATATTGGATCAGGCGATGCCGCTACGGCGACGGCGATTCCTCGCACGAGCAAGAATCCGGAGCGAGCCATTCAATTGCTTGATCTGATCAACTCGGAGCAAGGAAAGGAATTGTACGATCTGCTCGTATGGGGAATCGAAGGCGAGCATTATAAGAAAGTGTCGCCAACCCGCATCGAGACGATCGGATATACAGGCCAAGGCGCTCCGGATTCCAAGTATGGATTGTGGAAGTGGGTAATGGGCAACACGTTTATGACGTACGAAACGCAAGCGGATGCAGAAGGCTACATCTCGTTCGTGAAGAAGCTTCATGAGACTGCGATCAAGTCGGCCTTAATGTCGTTCAAACCGGATACGTCCGCCATCTCGACGGAATTGGCGCAAGTTACCGCCGTGCGAGAGGAATACGATAACTTGCAGAATAGCGCGCTGAAGAGCGGTGCGCTACCCGATCCTAAGAAGACTTATCAAGAAGCCGTGGAAAAGATGAAGAAGGCCGGATCGGATAAAATCGTAGCAGAAATACAGAGACAAGTGGACGAGTTTGTGAAAGCCAATAACATCAAGTAGTCGAACAAACGAGCAAGGGCTGCAGCAGCAGCCCTTGCTTCATGAAGGCCGATAGTGGAATTGACTATGGAGAGGATGATGATTATGGGGAAGAAGCAGTGGGTCAGCCGTGTGGTTGTTGTTGCTTTATTATTCGGGTACGTTCCGATAGGATGGAATGCGCGAACGGTTGAAGCAGCAAATGGATTGGAAGCGTTGCCAAGCGTGACGTCCGCCGTTTACGAGAACTATGAAGACGGTTCAATCGGCGATCCCATCTACTCGGCAGGCAATTATCAGATTACGGTGCAGGCGGACCCGACAGACTCCAGTAATCATGTGGCCAGACAATTATATGGAAGCGCTGCGACAAGCGGGTATGCGCCGGCTACCGCTTTCTCTGCCTTGACCGGCACGATTGTGTTCGATGAGAAGGTTCGGCTGGAGAGCAGCGGAAGCAGCAGCGGCGTGTTCTTGGCCGAGTATATGCGAACACAGACCGACAACTTGTCGGTGATGATATGGAGATTGCAGCCTCCCAGTTCTTCTTATCCGGGCTTGTATATTGCCAAATCAAGCGGAATCGGAGAAGAGAACGTTCTTCCTGCAAACTTGCTGCAGACAAACGCCTGGTATTCCATTCGCACTGTGCTGAATACCGAGACGGCTTCGTTTGACATTTATTTATTCGATGAAGGCGGTAACCGGCTGTATGGGGATGTGGGGCGATTGTTGCCGATTAAGGTTGGCGACAAAACAGTCGACTACACAGCAGGATTCAAAGCATTGAGCAGCAGACATAGCGGTTCAACGACTGCAACAGCCGCTACCTATTACGACGACAGGTTCGTGTATAGCATTGCGGATGCCGACCATGCAGTGTTCTTGGTGGAACAGGCCGAGACCAGCCGCCGACAGACAGATATTCAATATGCGGATGCGAAGACAGCGGAGTTGGACGCCGGGCCGTTGAAGACGGGATTGGAAGCCAGGCTGGCAACTTTGAAGGTAGATGTGCTTCTGGCAGAGGCGGAGGCTGCCGTTGCCGCTGCGGAATCAAGCCGATCGGAAGCTGATATTTCGTTCGCTTACGCTAAAATATCCGAGCTGCCGAACGGTGTGGACGCTACGGGTCTGCTGAGTCGGTTGGATGCAATCGAAGTAAATACCAATACGGAGTACGTTGGGAAGGATTACAACAATCTGACGATTGGCGATATCCTGTATAACCAATCCAACTATGACGTCAGAGTTGCCGCTGACCCGGCTGATGCCAACAATTTAACGGCGAAGATGACTTACGGCACTAGCGATACCAGTGGATTTTCGAACAATGGCAGCAACTTTAATCCCGCCGCGACGGGTACGCTCGTCTATGAGATGAAGCTGCGCTTTGAAGGGGTGGGGACCGGCAGGTATTACCTGCAAACGTTCCGGACGGAGGACGGCAACCAGCCGATCAATCTGTTCCGTGTGAGCGGTCCGGGGAATGCACCGGGGGTATATGTGTATAGCAAGGATGGCAGCCGAAGCGAAGAACGATTGGCAGTAGGGGAGATCGCAAGTGATCGATGGTATCGGATCATGACCGTGCTGCATATGGATTCAGGCACTTATGACATCTATATCATCGATGTCGATCACAATGAAATCGCTGAACAGAGTACCGGGAGAAAGCTGCCCATTACCAATTCTGACGGCCAACCGATCGACTACTCGATGGGGATTCGATCGACAGGCGCCAGAATAGTCGGCAAGGCCGCCAGTTACGGCGCTGCAGCGCTGTATATGGACGATATGCGGATGTACGGAAATACGGCTGAAAAAATCGCAACCCAGATCGACGACATCTTGTCGCAATTGAGTGAACCGGAGCCAAGCGTGATGACCGTTGTATACGAGAACTTTGAATCCGGCTCGATTGGCGATCCCATCTACACTGCGAACAATTATCAGATTACGGTGCAGGAGGACCCAACAGACTCCAGCAACCATGTGGCCAGACAATTATATGGAAGCAGTGCGCCAACGGGCTTTGGACCCGGCGCCGATTTCCCTGCCTTGACCGGCACGATTGTATTCGATGAGAAGGTTCGGCTTGAGGGCAGCGGAAGCGGCAGTATGTACTATGCCGAGTATATGCGAACCCAGACCGGCAACTTGGTGGGAATGTGGCGATTGCAATATCCTGGCGCTAATCCGGGCTTATATGTTACCAAATCCAGCGGAATCGGAGATGAAAATATCCTTCCCGCAGGCATGCTGCAGTCAGACGCTTGGTATTCCATTCGCACTGTGCTGAATACCGAGACCGCTTCGTTTGATATCTACGTATTCGATGAAGACGGGAACCGGCTGTATGGAGATGTGGGACGGTTGCTGCCAATTGCGACGGCTGCTGGAAGTACAATCGACTACTCGGCAGGATTCACAGCATTGAACAGCAGACATAGCGGTTCAACGACGGGTACCGCCGCCACCTATTACGACGACAGGTTCGTGTATAGCATGACGGATGCCGACCACGCGGAGTTCCTGGTGGAACAGGCTGAGACAGACCGACGCAAGAGGGATATTCAATATGCGGATGCAAAGACAGCGGAGTTGGAAGCAGGATCGTTGAAGACGGCATTGGAAGCCAGACTGGCAAATCTGAGGGCGGATATGCTGACAGAGGCAGAGACCGTCGTTTCCGCTGCGGAAGCAAGCCGATTGGAAGCCGATATCTTGCTCGCGTACGCCAAGCTGTTCGAACTGCCGGACGATGTGGACGCAGCGGACCTGCTGGCGCGGCTGGATGTTTTTGGCGTGATCATCAATACCGAGTACATTGGGCAACATTACGACGATTTCTCGATTGGCGCCATCCTGTATAACGAAAACAATTATGACGTCAGAGTCGCTGCGGACCCGGCCGATGCAGGCAATCTGACGGCGAAGATGACGTACGGCACGGTCGATACCGGGGGATTTTCGAACAACGGCAGCAGCTTTGATCCCGCCCTGACAGGCACGCTCGTCTATGAGATGAAGCTGCGCTTTGAAGGGGCGGGGACAGGGCTCAATTACCTGCAAATGTTCCGGACAGAGGATGGCAACCAGCCGATCAATCTGTTTCGTGTGAATGGTCCGGGGAATGCGCCAGGGGTATATGTGTATAGCAAGGAGGGGAGCCGAAGCGAAGAACGATTGGCCCGGGGCGCGATTGTCAACAATCGCTGGTATCGAATTATGACCGTGCTGCATATGGATTCGGGCACCTATGACATCTATATCATCGATGTGGATTACAATGAAGTCGTTGAACAGAGTATCGGGAGAAAGCTGCCCATTACCGATTATTACGGCCAACCAATCGACTACTCGAAGGGCATCAGGTCGACATTCTCCAGAATGGTCGGCAAGGCCGCCAGTTACGGCGCGGCAGCGCTGTATATGGACGATATGCGGATGTACGGAAATACGGCAGGAAAAATCGCAACCCAAATCGACAACATCATATCGCAAATTCGGGAGAATACCCGCTACTATTCAGCCGCGTTGCAAGAACGATTGCAAGATTCGATCGTGCTCTATCCCAATCAGGCGTACGGATACGTAGACAACTTTCGTCAGCCGATCTCTCCCGATCATGGCGAGGTGCGTCCGGAATGGATGGAGGGCACTGCCATGGCGCCGGTGGAATTCCTGGTTCCGCATATGGGACTGACAGGCTCGTGGGATGTCTCGCATACGGTGTATTCCGCAAGCAACGGCACAACGAACGTGCAGATCGAAGCGGGCCTCTCCACCATGACGGTGAACAGCTTGCCCGTAGCGCTCGATCATGCGGCCGTTCAAGGACCTAACGCGCTGCTGGTGCCGGTCGATGCATTCGTCCAGGCGTTCGGACAGTCGCTCTATCAGGATGTTGCTCGAAATCTGTGGGTAATATCCGGGAATCCTTCGCTGTTCGATCCCATCCAGGATGGAGATTTGCTGGATGAGCTTGAGAGCGTGAAATACGGGATCAGGAAACCGACCTATACAATTGACGTAACGACGCCTGAGCCGACGAATGTGGCCATTCAGGAAGCTGAATTTAACGATCGCAATACGCCTGCCAATCTCGAGCAGCTCGCGCTTAAGCTTGCAGCCGCATTGGACTCGTCGGTTGCGGCGCTGGCCGATTTCCGGCAGTTGATCGCGGATGAAGATTACGAGGGGGCGCTTGTGGAGTTCCGGCGTTATTTTCTCAATAAACTGCGCGGGCAGAATGATTTCAATTGGAATCATGAGCTGCTTAAATACTATCTCGGTGGCGGGGATTCAATGCCCGATGAGATGTTATATGACGTATTGACGTTTGACAATCGGAAGATGGATATCGGCGAGCCGGGAAGGACGAACTGGCTGCCCGAAGTGCCCGTATCAAGCACTGAATTCGAGAAGAACAAATACATGTGGCATATTGGTCAGTTCTATCCGCTGTTGAGCAAATTCAATAGTTCCGGCAATTGGTCGTTCCTGGATAAGTGGGCGGAGTTCATCGACGACTGGTCGCTGCATGCGATCGGTTACGATTCTATTCTGCCGGGGCAAATCATGAATAACGAACAATCAGGAGCGCAAGCCGTCGTCTATCTGCTCAAGCAGCTTCGCTTGCTCGCCGAGCACCTGCCGGAAGACGGAGAAGGACTTCCCGCGGCTACGCTAGCCCGCGTGCTGCTTAAGATGCAGCAGGAATACCCGCCAATATCGATCACATACGCAAGCTCGAATCCGCAGAACTGGACGACGGGTCTATTCACCTCCGTGATCATGGATGCTCTGCTGCTTAGCGAATTCAAGGATAGTGCGGTTTATCTGCGCGAAGGGCTTAGACGGATGGAGGATTACGGTACGACAAATTCGATGCCGGATGGCACCGATTCAGAACAATCCATCTCCTATAATCGGGAGGATCTCAGATACGGCGCCGGGCTGGCCTATCATGTGGTGAAGGCGCTGCGCTCCGACCTGATGCCGGCTGATCGCGAAGCTCAGATCAAGGCTCGCCTGACGGCCAGAGCCAAGTTGATGGCGCATTCCTTGACGTCGGAAGGCTTGTATCCGGCAGGCTTTCGCATCGATCTGCGCAATTGGCTCAATGATGTGAAGGTTTTGCTGCAAGACGCGATTCCGGAAGCACTGGCTGATCCGGATATCGCAGCGATTCTGGCGATTGCTTCCGGGGATGAGAGCGGTCCGGCGCCTGCTTTCAATTCGGAGTGGTTTCCTTATGGCGGTTATTCGTTCGTGAAGGAAAGCTGGGAACGGGACAGTCAGGAAGCGTTCCTGTTCAGCTCCAGCCATACGGGCAATTATGGCTTTCATACCAACCAGGGCAACAATGTGCTGGCGCTTCGCGCCTTCGGACAGGATATGCTGGTCGTCGGCGAAGTAGGCGCATACGACAACAATCCGAGCCCTGTGTTGGTCGACGGCCTCTCGCAGAATGACAGTTATGGCATCGACACATGGGATCACAGACAAGTGCTTGTCTCGAATTGGGATGAACCGGCGAATCTGAGATGGTACGAGTCGGACCGCTTCAATTTCACCGAAGGATTGTATGACAGGCGCTACGGGGGGGCGAACGGCATCGACGATGTCGCGCATCAGCGTATGTTGACCCTGTTGCGAGGTTTCGGGCTGTGGATCGTGACCGATCGGATGATCAGCGACGGCACGGACATGCATGAATATCGCATGGATTTGCGGTTGCCTGCATTGGAGGTTGCGACGCGCAACCGCGATTACAAGGCGTTCGATCCGGAGCTGATCGACCTGGAGACGATCGATTCGAAATCAGCGGCGATGCATACTGCACAGACACAGGTTGAAGACATGAGCAATCTGTCGATTTATCAATTTGGATCTGCGCCCATCTCGACTTTCGGGAAGGTAGATGATATCGAATCCAGTAATTCGTTCAAGGTATCGGATTTCTATCGGCTTAGCGCCTCCTTCTCCGGCACAGGGGATCAAGCGCTTGTCTCCGTTATCTATCCGAGAAGCGCGATACAAGATGAGGAGATTTCAATTACACCGCTGAATGGCAACGGTATTGCCGGCTTCGAAGCGGTCATGCCGGACGGCACACTCGTGCAATATCAGGCAGCGGCGGACAAGGATGAGCTATTGACGATCGGCTCGGCGTCCATTCGGGGCGAAGCGCTGCTGCTGGTAACTGAAGGAGATGGAGCCATGCACGGCATGGCTATGGGCGTCATCGACAACGGGCAGACGGACAGCTTCGAATTCGAAATTCACAATGGCGCGATGCAGCGAGTAGCAGAAATAAACACACCTGTCGGTGAAGTGGCGATTACGCCGGGAGCAGATGTGTTCGTCGACTCCGTGTCTGTTGCCATGACAACAGGCACGGTGGATGCCTTGATCCGATACACGCTGGACGGCAGCGATCCGACCCCGTCCTCGCAGTTGTACAACGGTCCGATTACGTTAACGGACACAACAACGATCAAGGCGCGCGCCTTCCGTGAGGGTGTAACGGAGGCGCCGGTTACGGTGAGCGGTACAGAGGCCAGTTCGATTCGCACGGCCAAATTTACCAAGCAAACGCTGCGTGCCGCGGCGGAACCCGTGACGACAAGCGGCCTCGATTACAACTATTATGAAGGCGACTGGAAGGATTTAATGTTTCGCATAGATGGCGAGGCTCCGGTCGTAACCGGCGCTGCATCAGGGCTGTTCGATTTCTCCGCCAAGTCCACCGATGGCGTCTATGCCTTCGAATACAGCGGATGGCTGGATGTGCTTGCGAGCGGGGTCTATACCTTCCGTGCGCCGTACGAGTGGCTGTATCCGAACATCATGGCGGGATACGACCTGCAACTGTTCATTGGCGACGAACAGTGGTATCCGAACACGGGCCTGCAGAGCTTCGGCACATGGTCCATCGCGCTCGAGGCTGGGAAACATCCCATTCACCTTCGATATGTCGATTATCGTGGAACAACGCCGGCTACCTATAACCGTCCGAACGTGACTCCGCGGATCTGGGAAGGCGTGACGCCAGCGCTCACCATCTCCGGTCCGGGACTGGCCGAACAAGCGATTCCTGCCGCAATGCTTAGCCGAACAGCGGAAGATGACGGACATAATGGGCACGGAAACAACGGAAACAATGGGCATGGAAACAATGGCAACAATGGGCACGGAAACAACGGACACGGTAACAATGGTAACAATGGACACGGTCACAACGGGCATGGAGGCAACTGACAACATAGGTAATCGAACGAGGTAACGAGGGTATCAAACACCATGGAGAGGTGTAAGGAGGGTGAGCGTGACAACTACCCGGATGAATATTGTTTACATGCATGCCCATGATGCGGGACGCTATGTGCAGCCATACGGATTTCCAGTGCACACGCCTTATCTGATGGATTTTGCCCGAGAGGGCGTGCTCTTCCGTCAGGCATTCGCGGCTGCTCCTACATGCGGGCCCAGTCGCTCCGCGCTAATGGGAGGTCAGTACCCGCATGAGCTGGGCATGTACGGTCTTCCGGGAGGGAAGCAAGGATGGGCATTCGACGACTATGGCAAGCATCTTGTTCGTGTGCTCGCCGATGCGGGCTTCGAGACGGTGCTTGCCGGCGTCCAGCATGAGACCGGGACTAGCGAGCGACAATTACGAGCAGATCTGGGTTATCAACGATTGTTGAATAAAGACAGGTTGAAGAAAGGAGAGTTCTATCCGGAGTCGACCAATCAGGTGGAGAGTTACCTGGCAGAGAGGAAGAATAAGCCGTTCTTCCTTTCTATCGGTATCGATGAGCCTCACCGGAACAATCTGGGGAGAGAAGAGCTGGGGATTGGCACAGAGGGGGCGCTATTCAGCAAAACCAGATATTATGATCCGGACAGACTGGATAGCAGGTACGTCGCTCCCCCTCCGTTTCTGCCCGACCTGCCGGAAATCCGTAGGAAATGGCGAGTTACCATGAAGGCGTCAGACTCATGGATGAATACATGGGCAGGGTACTGCATGCACTCAAACATTATGCCTATGAAGACAACACGCTTGTCATCATCACTACGGACCATGGCATCGAGTTTCCCGGCGGCAAGATGACGTTCACCGATCAAGGTATCGGCGTCATGCTGATGATCCGGGGGCCGCACGGTTTTCGAGGCGGCCAAGTGCTGGACGGCCTCGTGTCCCAACTCGATATTTACCCGACTTTGTGCGAATTGCTAGGATGGGAGAGAAAACCTTGGCTGCGCGGCGCAAGCCTGATGCCGTTGATCAGGGGGGAAGCGTCGCGGATTCGTACCGAGATCTATGCGGAGCAAACGGAGCACTGCGGGGTGATGGAGCCGCTGCGCTGCATCCGGAATGAAAGGTATAAGCTGGTAATGAGACATCATGAGTCTGGGCCGATCATCCGGCAAGTCGGCCAGTCCAGCCTTGCGGCGGAGCGCTACGGATTCTACGATCGTCGATTGGGCCGCATCGAGTTGTTTGATTTATACTTGGACCCTTGGGAGCATTGCAATCGTGCGGAAGAGGATTTCTATAGCGGAATCAGACAGGAGTTGGAGGACACGCTTCGACAATGGATGGAGGAGACGATGGACCCGTTCGCTTGTCCACATTTTACCGAATGAGGGAGGTTGGAAATATTGAGAGGTCGAATGGTTATGCAACTAAGCGGATTGTGGGGATTCCAGCCGGACCCTGATCGAATGGGGCAAGAAGCGAATTGGCATGTGCAAGGACCAAATTCGCCGCGTAAGGTTCAGATTCCCCATACCTGGAATGTGGAGGAAGACCTGCAGGAATATCGGGGATTATGCTGGTATTCGTATCACTTGCAAGCGCCGAAGGAGTGGGAAGGCCGCCGCGTCCGCATTCGCTTTGAAGCCGTCTATCGGGATGCTGTGGTTTGGCTGAATGGACAGCGAATCGGATCGCATGATCATTCCGGTTATACTGTATTCGAATTGGATCTGACGGCTGCCGTTCATTATGGCGCAGACAATCTGCTCGTTCTGTCTGTGGACAATGCCAACAGCGAGCAGGCGTTGCCGTTCAAGAACATCTTCGATTGGGCGGACGATGGGGGCATTATTCGCGGTGTATCCTTGCTTGTAACCGGGGAGCCGGCCATTGACTACGTTACGGTCAATGCGATACCTAAATTCGAGGAAGAAGCAGGCGGCCGTCTGCCAGGCGAAGTTTCCATGAACGTAGTTCTATGCGCTCCTATCCGACAGCTAGACCAGGAGGCTGGGGAGCAAGAGCTAACTGTAGAAATTGCCATTTCCAGAAGCGGAGACTGTCTATGGTCCGGAACATATGTGTTTCCGTACACGCATAGTACAACCGATCGTCTGCCTATTTCGGGCATACGGCTCGATTCGGTGCATTTATGGCATTTTGACCGTCCTCATCTCTACGAGGTCAACGTGAAGGTCAATCACAACGGAGAGCTCTCTGACGAGGTGTCCGCCTTTGTCGGTTTTCGCGAAATCAGAGCTTCGGGCCAACAATTGCTGCTGAACCGCGAACCGGTGCGACTGATGGGTGTGGAGTGGATGCCGGGTTCCCGTCCCGACGTCGGCATGGCAGAATCCTTGGCCGATCAGATTCGCTATCTCGAACAATTGAAAGAGGTTAATTGCGTCTTTACGAGATTTCACTGGCAGCAAGACGGCCAACTGTTGGATTGGTGCGATCGCAACGGCATTCTCGTGCAGGAGGAAATTCCCCACTGGCAGAAGCCGGCGGAGCCCGATGAGGCGTTCATGCCGATCTCCAGGCAGCATGCGCAAGAGATGATTCACAGGCATTACAACCCTCCTTGCATCTACGCTTGGGGCATGGGCAACGAACTGAACGGCCAGTCGCCGCAGACATCTGCTTATATGACGGAACTGAAAGCTTACATGCAGTCGCTGGATGCCGATCGCATCATCAATTATGTGAGCAACAGCTTCCACGAGAACCCTGCCCGGGATGCGGCCGGCGTTGGCGATCTGTTAATGTGGAACGATTATATCGGCACCTGGCAGCAAGGATTCGACAATCGGGAAGTCATTGAGGATATTTTTCGAACGTATCCCGACAAGCCGTTTGTGATTTCGGAATACGGGTTATGCGAGCCGACCTTCTCTGGAGGAGATCCCAGGAGAATCGAGATTTTGCGGGAGAAAACGGAGCTGTATCGGCAATACTCGGGTTTTGCGGGGCTGATCTTCTTCAGCCTCAACGATTATCGGACGCAAAGAGGCGAATTCGGGTCGGGCAGAATGCGCCAGCGCGTGCATGGGGTTACGAACCTATACGGCGATAAAAACCCTTCCTACGAGGTGCTCCGCGAAATCTCCTCGCCGGTGCTGCTGGATGTCGTTCGCAGAACTTCGGAGGACAGCCTGGCCTGTACGCTGCGGATACGGAGCGATATCCCGAGTTACACTGTGTCCGGATATTATCTTCATGTTCGGCAGATGGACGGCGACCGGGCGGAGAAGATCATAAGCATACCGGACCTCGCGCCGGGAGAGAGCGCCGAGTTCATTGTGACAGGCAGGGTTGCTGTGAGTCGGCAATTGACCATTGCCGTCGTACGGCCGACCGGTTTCAACGTCCTTGAGCAAATGGTGCAATTGTAAAAAAAACGATTATAGCCCCAAATAGGAGTGAATGCATTGATCGGCAATCATACGGGTATCCGGATCGGCACATTGATGAGCGGAGTAGACGCGATCCGCGTCATCCCGCAAATTGCCGCGCACGGATTCGAGTCGTTTAACCTGACATTCGGGCAATCCACCGGTGAGATGGATGTGGTCGAGACGGCCAAGCGATTGCGCAGCATGCTGGAAGAGAAAGATATCATCATATCGGCGCTCAGCGTCTTCGGCAATCCGCTTACGGGCGCAGGCGACAATAAGGATACGTCGGCCAGTTGGGAAAGGTTGATTGATCATGCCCATCTGTTCGGAACAGATTTGGTGTCCGGCTTCACCGGACGTCTGCCGAACAGACCGATCGAAGAATCGATTCCGCGATTTGCCGAAGTGTTCGGAGAATTAGCAAGGCGGGCCGAGGATCGAGGCGTGCGTCTGGCGTTTGAGAACTGCGATATGGGAGGAACTTGGGAGACCGGAGATTGGAACATTGCCCATAACCCGACTGCTTGGGAGATGATGTTTGACAGCGTGCCGATGGATAATATCGGTCTCGAGTGGGAGCCTTGTCACCAGATGGTGAGCTTGATCGATCCGATTCCGCAGTTGCGACAGTGGGCGCCCAAGGTCTTTCATGTGCATGGCAAAGACGCCTCCATTGCCTGGGATATCGTCCGGGAGCATGGCATTCACGGTCCGATGCCGTTCGTCTCGCATCGAACGCCCGGATTCGGGGATACGAACTGGTCGGATATTATTACGATCTTGCGGCAGGCAGGGTACGCCGGGACGATCGACATCGAGGGCTGGCATGATCCGGTGTATCGGGGCGAGCTGGAGATGACGGGGCAAGTGCATGCGCTGAACTATTTGAAGCGCTGCCGCGGCGGCAATTATGTGCCGAATCCGATTTGAAGTTAGGAATTCCAATAGATGAGGTCGATACCGTATGAATGAATATCGAATTGTAGTTGTCGGCTGCGGCGGAATGGCGAACGCCTGGGTGAAGGATGCAATCGCAAGGGAGAATGCGACGATTGTCGGACTCGTGGACATCAAGCCGGAGTTCGCGCAGGCGATGGCGGATCGCCACGGCCTGACTTGCGGCATCTACACGGACTTGGTAGAAGCCATTGAGAAGACGGGCGCCAATCTCGTCTTCGATGTGTCCATTCCGTCCAGCCACTTCCAAGTCTGTTCTACCGCGCTGCAACTGGGGGCGAATGTATTCGGCGAGAAGCCTATGGCAGAATCGATGGCGGATGGACGCGAGATCATCGCTATCTCCAATCGCATGGACAGAAACTATTCGGTCATGCAGAACCGGCGATACAACACCCAAATCCGGGCGCTGCGCGCCCTGTTGAATGCTGGATCGATCGGCAAGATTGGGCATATCGGCGCTGACTTCTTTCTCGGGCCTCACTTCGGCGGGTTCCGTGAAGCGATGGACAGCCCGCTTATTCTCGACATGGCGATCCATACCTTCGATCAGGCTCGCTTCATTACAGGCGCCGATCCGGTCTCGGTCTATTGTCATGAATTCAACCCGCCGGGTTCCTGGTACGCGGGCAACGCTTCGGCTGTCTGTATTTTTGAGATGTCGGACGGCTCCGTCTTCACCTATCGCGGCTCCTGGTGCGCTGAAGGGGCGCCTACTTCCTGGGAATCTCATTGGCGCATCAACGGCGAACGGGGAACGGCAATCTGGGACGGGAAAAATGCACCCTATGCCGAAGTGATCGGCGCAGGCCATCAATCCGGGAAGTTCAGCTACGAATATGAACGCGTGGAGGCATCATTGAATTGGCAAGGCCGCTCCGGGCATGAAGGCTGTTTCGACGAGATGTTCGCCGCGCTCAAGGAAGGTCGACCGGCCGAGACGGATTGTCGCGACAACATCAAGAGCATGTCCATGGTTCTCGGAGCGATCGACAGCGCGAAGTCCGGATGCAAAATCAGCTTATAAATTTTGTATACTAGACATCCCTTGCCATAGACATGGCAAGGGATGAATGGATTTGGGGCAAGGGCTGACCGCGAACGCGAAGTCTCATGCTTTCCGATCTAGCGAATGTAATCCTTGAGTAAATGAAACGTACGATCCAGTTGCCCGAGTTCCAGCTTCTCTCTCCTGACGGATGACTGATAAGCGGCCATTACGATTTCGGATGATCTCAAACCGTTACTCCCATCGATTTCGGCAGGTTTATTGTTTTCGAACGAGTCGATGATGTCTAACAAAGCGGCATCCATACCGTTAATGGGGGGAACGCCTTCCAAATATTTCGCTTGTAATTCTCCAGGGCAGTGTCGATGTTGTATGACAAATTTTTCTGCACCATTACTGAGAGTGACGCTTCCATCCGATCCGATCACTCGCACGCCCATAGATTCCAGATGATTACCCAGATGGATCAGGCTAATCGTTTCATTTACGAATTGAAACTGCAGCAGCATATGTTTTTCGACGGGGTGCCCGTATCGTATTTGTCCATCATAAGGAGCGGAAGCGACTACCCATTGCACATCGGCATCGTGCATTAAAAAACGATGCATATCAACCCAATGGGTGCCCCACGACATTAAGTCCCAGCCTGAGCCTACCCATCCTTCCAGTCTTTCAATCTTTCCGAGTACGCCATCATCTATCATTTTTCTTGTTACCCGGTAATGCCAATCGTATCTTCGCTGATGATTCACATATAACCGAACACCTTGCTCCTGGCACACATGCACCATCCGATCCATCTCGTCAATGCCAACCGCCATCGGTTTTTCGCACCAGATCATACGCACTCCTGCTAGCGCTGCCTGACAAACCATTTCCTGATGCAAGGTCGGCCACGTACAAATGCTGACGATATCCGGCTTTTCCTTGGCGAGCATGGTTTGATAGTCCTGATAAGTTGCCGGAATACGATAATGTTCGGCGAACGCTGTGGCATTCTCCTCCGAAATATCGGCTGCAGCCGCAAGGCGGATACGCGGGTGATTCCGATACGCCTCCCCATGGGCATAGGCAATCGCAAACCCCTGCATATTCGCGTCGACTCCAAGCGACGGTCTCCCACAACCAATAACAGCCGCTGTATACGTTTTCACTTAAGCGCCCCCTGTTGTCCATTTGCAAGCATTCAAAAATAACTGTTTGTATTGTGGATGGCATACGGCTTGTTCATTGTGTCCAATCAGGATGGCCGCCACCTTAGAGTTAAGGCTTTTCCTCCACCAAACCATCGGATGGCGGCCAGACTGTTCAGAGGTATGCGCCAGCACATGATTGCCAGGATGGAATGACAAGTTGTAGTACATTTCATCTGTCACGGTAAATGAATTCGGAACGCAATCCAAAATCGGATGATCACCTGTCGTTTCGATGACAAACGACAAATGGGGATCCGAATGTTTGGAAAGTCCCCAATCCCATCGGCCGCCGGAAAGTTGAATATATTCAGGCCAATCATCCCAGTTTCCTATAGAACTGTGCATGATTACGACACCTTTGCCCCATTCAAAATGCTTTGTCAAAGCTTCGCGAATAGCATCGTTCGTGAAGTTTCCCGTACCCGAATATAAACAGCTATTTACAACGAGCAGGTCGCATGCCTGGAATGGTTGTTCCAACAGATCTGGCTCGTGATTGGAAATAACAACTTCATACCCGTCATTTTGTAAATACTGCGCCAAGTAGGAGGTCGTTTCCTCCACCATACTGCCTCCACTTATCAGAAACGCCTTCATTTTTAAACCGCTCCCAAGGATTTAAGATATTCGTAGCTTTGAAGTACGGCCTGATCACCAGCAATTTCAAGCGTTGTATGCCCGTCAAAGCCTGCCGCAACCAATGCCTCATACACACCTTTAATATCAATGGCCCCGGTGCCAAGTGCGATCGTACTCATGCCACAACCAAATTTAGTCCCGCGGATGGACCTCATGTCTTCCGGAAGGTCCTTCCAATGGACATGTTTGATCTTGCTGGCGAATTTTCGCGTCATCTCTACGGGGTCCGCTCCTCCAAGCCAACTATTGCCTGTGTCCATATTAATGCCCAAGTGATCAGGATTTCCAAGTCCATGCAGCAGCTTTTCTAAGCCGGAAATGGAATCTGTTAATTCTCCATGAGGTTCAAGCAATAGCGTTACACCGTGATCTTTGGCTACACGAAGAGGCTCGTATAATTTTTCAATGACCGAAAACACTTTCTGGTCCTCAGTTAACTGACGTCCAAAGTCGGAGGAAGGTTCTCCTTCTGTCGTAATTACGTACTTTACGTCAATGGCTGCCGATGCCCGAATCGCTTTAATAATTTGCTGCGTACCGTATCTCCAGGGCGCGCTGGGATCCAATAAATTGGCATGTGCGCAGAAAGTCGTAATCTCTAAATTCTCCTTCTCAAATTGCCGTTTGAGATCGTGCGGATTTCCATCGAGGCTGGCAGTCGCTGCAAATCCAAACTCAACGCCTAATTGGGCGCCATCGCGATTATCAGTAACGTCTGCATAGTGAAAGCCCATCTCACGAATTCGCGTTAATTGATGCTCGAGCACAGAAAACGGATCAATCAGAGCAAAACATCCAACAGTAATTGGCATCGCGAACCCTCCAATTTATCGATTTGAAATCAATACCATATTCTCACCCGAACCCTCCAATTGAAATAGCAAAAAGCACCTTTAATTTGAGCATTTGCACGGTATACTAGCATAAAAGCAAGTTTTTATAATCTTTCAGTATGACAGCTTCAAGGGGGTGCCTGTAATTGGAGGCTTTTGTTAATTTTCCGTTCATTTCAAACACCTTTACAATCCGCAGATTCCATGCAGGCGTAGTTGGGCCCGGTTGGCAATGTTCCAGTCACTATCACCGTTCATTCGAGCTTCTATACTGTTGGGAGGGGGAGGTGACAGAGTGGCTGGATGATCAAGCTGTTCCGTTCAAAGGTGGCGACTGGCTTCTGATCCCTCCTGGCGTTAAGCACAAGACATTGAATGGGAGCAGCAACCATTTTACCTACCTGAGTTTGTTGTTCGATACCGACGAAACACAACTACGAAAAACACTTCAAAGTTTGACTGCTTTCTTCGTAAACAAAGAATTGGCCGAGCTTACCAAGCTCCCCGTGTATATAAACATGCTAGATCAATTCATCTTGCAAAATTTACTTGGACCCAAAGACAACAACAGCACCAGTAAACTGGAAATCCAACTTGGCTTCCAATCAAGCATTCTGTTGATCCTGAATGAATTAATCCTCTGCATAGCGGACAATAAAGAACCTCTTCGCTCGTCCAGCCAAAACGCAAATTTGTACGAAATCACGATCGCCAACCAAATTGAAGAATTTCTTATTCAATCCATCTACGATCCAACTTTTACGATTACTTTTATTTCGAACGAATTGGGCATCCATCGCAATCGAGTTCATCAGCTATTCTCCAAAGTTTACGGCTGTTCACCGAAACAATATGTATCAAAAAAGAAACTGCTCCTTGTAAAAGAACAGCTCATGCAGACGGAACGAAGTATAGAGTCCATTGCATTCGAATTTGGTTTTTCATCCCTTTCTCATTTTAGCCGTCAATTTAAAAGATGGACAGGTCAGGCGCCAAGCGCTTATCAGCCTAAACATCGCCCGATTTCCTCGCGTTCGACGACGACTTGAATTGAGGTTAACAAAGAGGCAAAGAATGTGCACCAAAGCCAAAATGTTGGAATTTTATTCGAATGTGGAAGCGGTTACAATCAGTCTGTTAGACATGATTCAGCTCACCTGCGCTCGCATCAGAAAAGAGGAATCTTATGGAGACGATGGATTAGAAGCTTCAGTCGGGAGGAAAGACGATGACGATCACTCCAAAAAATATCGATAGGCATGCGAATGACGATCCCGCACACGCAGACCATGATGCAGTTGATGCGGCCGCTCTTCAACACGCCGCAATTGGCAATGCCGCCTCTTCGGAATCCGCAGTCGCTTATGCCCCCAATCGCCACCCGGATACGCAGTGGTTCGATACAGCGGCGCTGGGGCTGTTCATACACTGGGGCATCTCCGCCGTCGATGGCGAAGTCGATTTGTCTTGGGGGATGATGGCCGGTAAACCTTGGGAGACGGCAATCGGGATGGACAGAACGATTACGCCGGAAGCATATTTTCAACTGGCGGGGCGGTTTCAGCCGATGGCAAATGCCGTTGATCAATGGCTGCCTGCTGCTGCGGAGGCCGGCTTCCGCTATGCCGTTCTGACGACGCGGCATCATGATGGCTTTGCTTTGTGGCCAAGCGCATGGGGCCAGTTCAATACGAAGCTTGCGCTGAATGGAAGGGATCTGGTCGAGGAGTTCGTCGAGGGCTGTCGGCGCAACAACCTCAAGGTAGGCCTCTATTATTCTCCGCCGGATTGGTACTATAACCGTGATTATATGTCTTTTCATTACGGAAGCGCGGCTGGCAGCGGTGTACGTTCATTCGCAGAACGCTCCCATTATGGTCTTCGGCACGAGCCTATCGATCTCGCGCCGAAACCGGAGGGCTGGCATGAAGATTTCCTTTCCTACGTCCGGGGACAAATCATCGAATTGTTGACTCGTTATGGAAAGATCGACTTGATATGGTTCGACGGTGGAAGAGAATTGAGCGAAGCGATCTCGATCGAGGAGATTCGTGCGCTGCAACGAGGCATTCTCGTGAATACCCGCATGCATGGGGTAGGCGATTTCGCCACACCGGAGTGTCATATGCCCAAGGAGCGGCCGATAGACCGTTGGGAGCATTGCAACATATGGGCCGAGGGGCCGTGGTGGGCCCATATTCGAACGAGCGAACGGTATCGTTCAACATCGTGGATGTTATCTACGTTATCCGAAGTTCGGGCATGGGGAGGGAATTTTCTTGTGAACATCGGCCCGAAGGCAGACGGCAGCTTGCCCGAGGATGTGCTGGAGCGCTTCGCCGAGACACGCGAATGGCTGGGGCATAGCAGTGCGGCTATCTACGAGGTGACGTCCGGCCCATATCCCGAACGGTCGAATGTTCCGGTCACGTGCGGTTTGACGAGCTGGTACTTTCACCTTTTTCCGGGAACGGAGGGGCGCATCATCCTTGCTCAGCCGCCCTATGCGGTTGCACGCGCGAGCCTGATGCGTACAGGGGTTCAATTGGAGGTTACCTGTGAGAACGATAGCTTGATGATCGCGATTCCTGATAAGTGGCGGACATCGCTCGTCGATGTGGTCGCTGTAGAGTGGCAGATCAACGAACAAGGCGGAGGGGAAGCATCATGATTTACCGGGAAGTCGAGTTGCATAATGTGACGGAGCTGGAGACAAGGGAGTTTTATCCGGGTGTGGGCCTGCAGAGGTTGCCCGCGCATGTCCGGCAGGATTTGAGTCCAAGGGGCCGACTTGTCTCGGAGCAATCGAGCGGCTGCGAGATTCGATTTGTATCGGACTCCCCCCAAGTTCGCGTGTTCTTGTCCGCAATGGAGGAGGATGGAGAGGCACTTGTGTTCTATGGTGACTTGTTTCATTCCAAGCATGACTTAAACCAAGGAGTGATCCATACGCTTCATCTGGAAGCTCCGCCCGAGTTGGTCGGATTGAAGCCGGAATACAGGCAAGGCATGCGGTTCGCGCCAGGCGTATGGAGGGTAATGACGGGGAGGTATCACGCCGTATTCCATGGTGTTGACTCTTGGGGGAAATCTTGTCGCCCTCCTAGAGCAGAAGAGGTTCCCGAAATACGATGGCTTGCCTATGGTTCATCGATTACGCACGGTGCGCATGCATCGCGTCAGGTGAATTCCTATGTAGAGCAAGCCGCCAATCGGCTAGGAGTAGATGTTCTTAATGCGGGCCTGAGCGGAGCCTGTCTATGCGAGAAAGAGATGTCCGACTTTCTATCCGGACGCGACGATTGGGATTTCGCTACGCTGGAGATAGGGGTTAATATGCGAAGCGGGTTTACGCCGGAGGAATTTCGCGAGCGCGTGACCTATTTGATCGATCGTATCCGTTCGCTTCATCCCGGAAAGACGATCGCGGTCATCACTTCGTATCCGAATCGGGAGAGTTTCGAGATCGTTCCGAGCGTGTCGGGGGAACGGCAACGAGCATTCGATCAGATTCTTCGCGAAATCGTCGCTAAGCAGCGTAGTCAGGATGTTCACTTGCTGGAAGGAGGCGAGATCCTGCCGTGCTTCTCCGGCCTTACCCGCGATCTCATCCATCCATCGGATTATGGTCATTCCGTCATGGGCGAGAATTTGGCTAGGCTGCTTAGAGCATGCATGGACTGAGCAATCTTAGATTCCGGATGAGCTTTATCTGCCCCTCATACTTTGATAGAATTCCGCAACCTTCCAAATCCCAAAACGTCTTATTGTTGTAGGGTTAAATGAAAGGAGCGGGACCAATATGAGGAAAATGGTAAATGCGGTGATGGCGCTCTTGCTTATCTCGGCCATGTTTGGGTGCGATGCCGCCAAGGAAGAACCTGCAGGAATAGAGCAGATTCATACAGTGGCGGCTACTCAAGAAAATCCGCCCGCGTCCGCAGACCCGGAAGCAGAAGTTTCCGCCTCGCCGGAATCGGAAGCTGGTGTCCCCGTCTTGCCGCTTAAAGAATATGTGGAGCTGCCGGCGAATCATTATGTTGAGGTCATAGAAGCGCTTAGCGACAATGAACTGCGAGTGAAATTAACGGATATGCAAACGGATATAGAAACGGATCGATCCTATTTTGCCCTGATCGATATGAACACGAAAACCATCACAAAAACAAATGACGAAGTAGAAGAAGAAATGCCCTCAGGATATTGGGAAGTGAAAAGCCCAACAGGAAAGTGGACAGCGGCGTGGGATATGAATAAGCCTGGCATCTGGGGCATAGCTGCGGATACGGGAGACAAGACGCTATGGACGAACAGCGACGGGGACAGAAATCCACTCTGGTTAAGCGATGGAAGCGGCTTTTACTATTTGCATTCAACGGGTGTCAATTTGGGGGATGGCGCCGGATTTGAAGCTACGCTCGCGTATTATGACATTGCGGCACGGAAAAGCACGATTCTTACTTACGAAAAGGGATTTTGGGGCGGACTCAGGTGGCTTGTTCCCGATGAAAGCATTGTTGCTTCGAACGGATTTGACGATGTCATTGGATTGAAGATTATTTATTTACCGGATGGCACAGAAAAGCAGATTGTAGATACTTCAAATTTAGACTATTTGGATTATGCGATTCATAAAGAAGCGGGCCAATTGCTCATAACGGACTGCGGGAAGTTTGCTTGGTACGACCGCAAAGGAGACATTGCCAATCTACTGGAATGGCCTGTTGAACTGGATGAATCCACGCGAAAGAACCCCAATTACGTGGAGGGTGGAAACCCATATGAACAACCCTTTTACGAAAGCAGCGTGAATGGTGGACGTGTGGGCCCTCATGGCTTGCAGTTTTCACCAAACGGAAAGCACCTTTCCTACTTACTCGGTGCGATAGGGGAAAGCCTCGATGACAAGGTGTCCGGCGTAAAAATGGTTATCAGCAATACCGACGGGACAGATCCTGCTTTGGTATTGGACGATTACGTGCGAATGGATAGGGATTATGTTTGGAGCCCTTCGTCAAAACGAATATTTATCGCATTCTCGACAGATGAGGCAAGAGAACGGGTTTATATTGGGCGAATCTCAGTTGAATAATGCCGAGTCGATCTACAGAATGAGCAATTTGAAGGAACGTCGGTGAAAGAACAACTCCAATAAAATCGAAGCCTCCTTCGCTGCTGAAGGAGGCTTTCAACGCTTGTATCGGACCCATCGCATCCTGCAATGGGTCTAATCGTATGCACGCATACTCGCAATCATTTTGTCGAAATAGAGGTCGATCGCGGAGTCGTCTTCGTCTATCCATTTCTCGTAGAAAACCTGGTGCTTCACCATCTTGTAGAAATCCATCAGTGCCTGCTTCATCGTGATGTTTTGAAGCATCAGCCACTTGGGGTCCAACAGCTTTCGGAAAACAAGATCGACCTGTGTGAGGTAAATGCGCGAATGGATCGGATAAAACACGCCAAGCTGAATGCCGCTATCGAAGTAGTCGGCCAGCTTGCTTTTGCATAGCTCTACGGCTTGCCCCAGCTTGGACGACAAGTTGGGGTAGGTTGTGTTCAGATCCTGAAGCAGTACATCTGTCAAATAGAAGGACAGCTTAATCGTGAGCTTAAACGCCTGTGTGAAAGATTCATTGTAGAACTTCTGTTCTTCTGCGGACGGCTGCGAGAGTGGCTCCGGGGATAACGTCGGGGGAGCCTCCGACAGCATCTGATTGGACACGAACAGCACGAATTTATCGATGATACATTCCGCGATTTCGTCTTTCGAAGCAAAATATTTATACATCGTCGCTTTGCTAATATCCATATATTTGGCGGCATCGTCCATTTTTAACGGACTGAAGCCGTGCTTTTGAACATAGGGCATCAAGCGCATGACAAGCTTCTCCCGTTTATCGAAAAACGGGTCGCATTGGGGTTCTGACATTTCGCAACACCTCCTGACTGGCCAACTTTAGGGCGTGTATGCAAACCCGCTCAGGGGCATCTTCCACCTCCCCTGCTGCGTCACTTTTGCTTGACGTACCCCCGGTACGCCTTCACAAAAGTTCCTTGCATGGAACGAAAATTCGGCCAAATCTGCTATCTTCGGAGTATGCATACACGCCCTAGTATAGAACATCTCTCCAGGATTATAAACATCATTTACTAATTGAACTTTTTTTGTTTATTTAGTTTACTTTGTATGATTGGGTGTGCTATTTTAGTTGCAAGCAAATGATTATCTTGGAGGAGATGTACATGTCAGCAGAAGCCAATGCAGGTGAGTCATTCTCAGTTCGTTCGCTCCTTGCACCGTTGATCGCGATTGTCGTCGGGTTGTTTATGGTCATCTTGGATACAACGGCAGTCAATGTCGCCATTCCGGTGCTGGCCGATGATCTGCATAGCTCATTAAGCCTCATTCAATGGACGATCACCGGTTATTCGCTGGCTCAGGCCATCGTAATTCCGATGGCGGGTTGGTTCTCCGATCGCTTCGGGGCGAAGCAGACTTTTATCGTATCGATTATTTTATTCACCGTGGGTTCGATTCTTTGCGCATTCGCCGGCACTGCGGAGCAGTTGATCGCCTTCCGTATCGTGCAAGGGCTTGGCGGTGGAATGGTCATGCCAATCGCCTTCGCGATGACCTACCGGATCAGTCCTCCCGAATCGGTGGGGAAGATTATGGGGATGATGGGAGTACCGGTACTGCTGGCCCCGGCGCTTGGGCCGGTTGTATCCGGGTATCTAGTAGATTACGTCAATTGGAAATGGATCTTCCTGATCAATATTCCGGTTGGGATCGTCGGGGTGCTGTTGAGCGTTCTGTATTTGCCAAAACTCCCGAAAAAGGCTTCGGCTCCGCTTGATTACGCGGGTATCGCGATTGCGCCGCTTGCTTTCGGCGGGCTGTCATACGGATTGAGCGAAGCAGGGGAAGGGTGGTCTTCCGCAAAGACGATCGCCGGTCTGGCCGTAGGTGCCGTGGCGATGATTCTATTCGCCGTCATCGAGCTTCGGCGCAAGAAGGAGCCTTTGCTGGAGCTGCGGGTTTTCCGTTCCGTACAATTTACTCGCGGGATCGTGGTACAGTGGGTGATGCAGTTCTCCATGTTCGGACTGATCTTCGCCATTCCTTACTTCATGCAGCGTCTGATGGGAATGAGTGCGTTCGAGGCGGGATTATGGACGTTGCCTCAGGCATTAGCCTCGGCCGTCATGATGCCGTTCAGCGGACGGCTGTTCGACCGGATCGGCGCGCGTCCGCTAGTCGTCGGAGGGCTGGTATTGGTCACGGTTGGCGCTTATCTGCTCTCGTTTATCGATCCGAGCGATAGTCCATGGTTGTTCTTGACTCCTCGTATGTTAATCGGGTTCGGAACGGGACTGTCTTTCATTGCCTTGAATACACACCTGATCCAGACGGCGCCCAAGGAATTGGTCGGCAAGGTGACCTCGTTGACAAGCGCCGCGCAGCAGGTCTTCGGATCGTTCGCCATCGCGGGATTAACAACGCTGCTCGTTAACCGAACCAGCTATTATGCGGGCAAAGGCGAGGCGCCTATTCCGGATGCGATGTCGCACGCGTTTCATAATGTGTATCTGTTGATCGCTATCCTCGCGGCTGCCGGATTGTTGTTGGCGCTCACGCTCAAGCGGCCGGCCAAGGAGCAAGGAACTCAGTCGACGGTCATGATGGATGTAGGCGTTTGATGAAATAAGTATGACCCATTGAAGCGGCAGCCCGACTCAATCGGGCTGCATATCTCCTATTGAGGTTCATTTTCTTGTAGACGCCCACTTCATTGCCTTCTTTATAATTTCGTTGCAGAAAGCTTCTTTCCCATTTTGATATAGATGAACATTTTCCGGTGATTGTTCGACTAAGTGCAACTTCAATTCTCCGTATGCTTTCGCTTCTTCGGGGTGATTCATGAGATATTCTTTGAAGTTCAAATGATGCTCGATGTTGATATTTCCGATTTCGTAGATATGTACGTGATGAGTTCTATGGTCTCCGCCTTTTGGAAAATAGCGACGGCCAACGATTCCTTGTTCTCCGCGCGGTGTATAGCCCATAACCTTCATTTGCTCGTTATAATCGTCTATCCGGCCAATATCCTTAACAGCAATTAAAATATCAATAATGGGCTTTGCAAATCCAATTTGAGGAACGGAAGTGCTGCCGATATGATGAATTTCAAGCAACTCGCTCGAGAATAGAAATTGTAATAGAACTTCTTCTTTGCGGTATAGTTCATGCCAGTCCTTTGTCCAAGGGGCAAGATCAGGTCTTCTCAAAAATACACCTCGTTATTTGACAGATGTTAGGATAGGGAATTTTCTGTTTACAGAATAAATCAACGTGGTATACTTTAGAGAGATGTAAAGTTAGAGGAGCCGTGCGCTAACACGACTCCCCACAACAGCCGCTTTTAAGGGCGGTAGGCTTTCGGATAAGGGATTAGAAATAGACCGTTGTCCTTGGGTGAGGGCGGTCTATTTCTTTTTAAAGAATGAGAGTATAAGTACAATCAAAGTCGCAAATGAAATCATAAGCGCCAAAGCGTCCTTAACCTCCATGGCATCACCTCCCTCCCGGGAGACTAGCCGACCGCCCTCAAAGCCTATACTGTTGTACATCCAATCATACCATATTCTGTTGAAAGAGCGAAAAATATGTCGCTCTTTTTTGATCTATCGGAAAGTATAAAATTCGCTAACTTTTCTGCATGACATAGGGGGGGGGGGAATGTTTTTCATTTACCATTTGTACGATATATCGTATAAACACTTCTATTTTTCAGGGGGATGCAGCCACTTTGTGTGGTTGGTCGTACAAAATAAGGTGTTGGAGCCGTCGGGGCGCCAGATTTGTATGACAAATCGTACAAGTTGACCTCAAATGGACGAAGGGGGATGAAATTGTATGAAATTTCATCTAAATTTGGCGTGCGACTTCAAATGACAAACGGGCCAATCCAATCGAACTCAACCTCGTCCGGTATCCTTTTGCCTGAATCGTCTCCGCAAAGCAGCTCCGGTGCCAAGAGGGAGCCGAAGGCGTTTTTGCTTGGTGCGCCTATCTACATATTTAAGTAATATTTTCACACCGTTCTGCAGTCCTAATAAATTCTTATAACTAACAATTCCCATCCCTCAAGCATTCGAAGAAGGTATAATGAAAGGAATAGAATTCTAAGAACGGCTTTCTGGAAGGGAGTACATCAATTATGAATAAACCACTCGTAGATATCGGCGTTAATCTAATGCATCGTTCGTTCAATCAAGATCGCGAGCAGGTGGTCGAGAAAGCGATAGCAAACGAGGTTACACCTCTTATTCTGACAGGGACGAGCTTAAGGAACAGCATGGAAACCGCGCGTTATGCCGGACGTTACCCGGGAAAGCTGTATGCGACTGCAGGAGTGCATCCTCATGATGCGAAGAGCTGTACCCCGGAGACGATCGCGAAGCTAAAAGAATTGGCGACATTGCCGCAGGTGGTAGCGATTGGGGAATGCGGTCTTGATTATAATCGGGATTTCTCGCCACGGGACGTGCAGCGGAAATGGTTTGCCGAGCAGGTTCGATTGGCGATTGAGCTGAACATGCCGTTGTTTCTGCATGAGCGGGAGGCATTTACGGATTTTATTGCGATTCTTAAGGAGCATTCGGTTCAGAAAGCGGTGGTCCATTGTTTTACAGGGACGTATTCTGAGCTAAAGGTATATCTACAAATGGGTTACTATATCGGAATTACCGGCTGGATCTGCGATGAACGACGGGGGAAGCACCTGAGGGACCTTGTTCGCATGATTCCGCTCAACCGGTTAATGATCGAGACGGACGCACCGTTCTTGACTCCAAGGGACTTAAAGGAAAAGCCAGCGGATGGACGGAACGAACCTGCTTTCCTCCCGCACATCCTGCAGGCCGTAGCACGATGCGTAGGTAGACCTGCAGATGAGGTCGCTAAGGCGACAACGGAAACTGCGACGGAGTTTTTCGGGATTTAATAAGGTCGAAGGATTTGCAATCCCAATATCCGTAATCTAATAAACACAAGCGCCGGGCTTCCCTGACCGGCGCTTGAGTTTATTTTCTTCTATAGGACTTTTCCCAATCGTTAAGCACATCTGCCTGTGTCAGTAGTCGGTCCCTTAACCACCGGGATGTTTCCCACTCTTGTATGGCTTGCTGCTTTGTTTTGTAAAAGCGGTAGTCGCAAATATTCCAGGAGCAGAACAGCTTTCGATACCACTTGCCGTTTTGAACGTCACTTGTAAATCGGCGAACGGCTTTACTTGCCCGCCGTTTGCTCCAACGAGTACCGGGCGTTGTATGATCTGTCCATGCGGGTGATTTTTTTACACTCTTGCTCATTTGGCTCTAGTCCCTCCTTACGGGAAGCTAGAGGCCGTCTAATTTCTTCATCGTTCACCTCATCTGGATTTGTTAGTTTCTGTATCAATAGACGCAGCAGTTATAAATATGTTTCTTAAGGATTTTTCAAGACCCTACGATCACTAAACGATTTCATTGACAGAATGGAGGCCCAAATCTATAATTTGTTACACATGGTGTGTAATTAATTATCTAGGTGTAACATAAAATGAATGCGAAAGGTGCAAACCGTATGACGACCTCGGAGCAGCCGACAACACACCCATGGATAAAGTGGGTGGTCATGCCTGTATTTGTGCTTCTTATGTACGTGCTTAAATTACGCGAGCGGCTATACCGCTACCGACCGGAGCCGCTGGAGCGGCTTTACGGCGAAGCGGGGCCCTATCGAAGCGCTAGCGTTGTCATCCATGACGAACAAGGACGCCCGCTATATCGGATCGATTACCCGGAAGACCGGATGGATGCCTGCCCGGTTGTCCTATGGGGCAACGGCTCGGATGCCCAGCCGGAGAACTATGGGGAATTGCTGGCTCATTTGGCCACTTGGGGATTCGCGGTTGTCGGCAATTATTGCCGCAATACGGGAACCGGCAAGGAAATTGCCGACACCGTCAATTATGTATGGAGCGAGAATGACAAGCCAACGAGTCCGTTCTACGGGAAGCTGAAGACGAATCGAATGGGCGCGGTTGGTCATTCTCAAGGGGCGACCGGGGTGTTGAACGCGAGTCGATATTTGGAGAAGCCGTTTCAGACTGTTGTGACGATCGCTCTCCCGGCTCTGAAATGGTGCGATGCCAAGGATGTATATGAAATCGAGAGCCAGTATTCCGACTTGTTTTTCATGGCGGGTACGCACGATTTCATCATTTCACCGACCGCTTCCAATTCGAAAGCCTATCATGCGGTTCGTCCGAGGCAATCGGCAGCCATGGCGATGACGAAATGCGCTGACCATGTGGCAAGCATGGGGAACGGAGGTATGCATAGGGGCTATCTGACCGCGTGGCTGCGTTATCGGTTGGAGGCGGATGGGCAAGCCGCTGCCGTCTTTGCAGGCCAACGTCCCGAGCTGCATCGCAATAAAGGCTGGAAGCATGTCCGCACCCAAAATCTTTAGAACGTATATTAAAGACGGGAAGAGGGAATCGCTCTATGAAAAAGATTAAGCGCGTTCTATTTTATTCCATTGTTGTTGTTGTGCTTTCCATCGTGTACTTTAACCGCAAAGTTCTCAACAGACCGAGCAGCCAAACCCGCTTCGAACTAACGAAGCCCGGCAAATGGAATAAAGTGAAGCTGGGCCCAAACGCCATGGCAGCCGACGGATCGAAGTTCTTCTTATATACGCGCAAAGGCGGAAGCCGCAATTTGATGATCTACTTCTGCGGAGGAGGCGGCTGTTGGGAAGGCGAGATGGCCCATATTCCCTTGTCTCTGCGCTCTTATCTTAAGCATGGCCAATTCGGCTATTACTTCGCGCGAATCCCTTTTTATATTCTTAGCATGCATCGGGGGATTTTCGACCAACGTCCCGACAATCCGTTCTCCGAATGGAACGTTGTGTTTATCCCTTACGCTTCCGGCGATTTCCATGTCGGCCATACGACGGTAAGCTACGCGAGTAAAAAAAGCTCCAAATCCCGAACGGTCAGGCATAACGGTAGAAATAACGTAGAGGAAGCGTTACAGTGGATTTACCGGAATTTCGATACGCCGGATAAGCTGCTCATCGCAGGTTCAAGCGCCGGGGGCTTCGGTTCCGCCCTCTGGGGAAGCAAAATCGCCAATCACTATGCCGATGCCGAAATCTATCATCTCTCGGACAGCTCCTTTCTGCTTTCCGATCGGTGGCCGACTATTGTGGAAGACAATTGGAAGGCAGAGTTTAAGCGGACGTTCTCTTATCCGATGGAAGCGGATATGATAGGAGCCGCATTCCGTCACAACGGCACGGCCATGCCTGCCCATGCGGTTCTGCTTCATGCCTGTACTGTCCACGATAAAGTGCTGTCCTCGTTTCAGAACAGGCTGAACGGCAAAGGGGACGAGATCAATAGGCAAATTACGGAGGAATGGAGCCGTCAATTCCGGTCGTCCACTCGTCAGCTTGACGAGCAACTGCCTAATTTTTATTATTTTCTCACCAACCATGAATACGATTCGGAAACTCATACGACTCCGCACACTTTGCTGCCTATGAAAGCCTTCTACGAGGCGGAGGAAGAAGGCACGAAATTGATAACGTGGCTCGATGGGATTATTCACAAAAATGAGAGGGTCTCGCGAGGCGCGCGTTTTCTCCATCCCGTGGAAGCCGAGACGGCGAATGCCGAGAAAGCCAGAATGCAGGCCTAGAACAAGGGGGATCGCACAATGAAGCTTAGAGAGAAGCAGCTTCAGCTTACGAGGGAAATGATCAAGGAGGCTGCGTTGGAAACGTTTTGCGAGAAAGGGATCGAAGGCTCGGACCTCGTTCTCGTCGCTGCCCGTGCAGGCACGTCCAGACGGACGTTGTACCATCACTTCAAAGACAAGGAGCAGCTCGCGACCGAGGTGTACGTGGACAATCTCAAGAGAATGTTCGGAAGACTGCTTCTCGAATTCGACTTCCAATCGCCGCGCGCCTCGATAGAGGCCATTCTAAATAGATATTTGTATCTGAGGGAGCACCACCCGGATTTGCTGTATTACGATTCGTTATTCAGCGTGTATTATGCCAGCATGGGCAAAAATCCTGCGGAGCTGCCGGCGTTCAAGGAATTGATCAATGAGGAAACCCATCTATCCATGAGCGCGTTTTCGCTGGATTTGCAAACGGAGGAGACGGGGCAAAAGCTCGTATGGATCGAGCGCACGCGAATGGTGACGCATCTTTACTTCATTTATTTGCAGAAGTCCGTATTAATTTCTCGGCAAAATCAAGATGCGACGAAAGCGGAGGAAATCGAGCAGAACATTCGTTATAAGGAATTTCTGCTCAATCTATGGGATGGGCAATGATGGAGAGCCGCCGTCGCGGGCTAAGGCACACGATTCGTTTCAAACTGGTGGCAGGCGTAGCCGCGATTCTCGTGCCGCTTATCGTCCTGTTGAATTTCAACCAATATTATGCCGCGCAAGTCGTCCGAACGCAGGTAGCCGAGAGCAATCAAAGCTATATTTCGCTTTACATGAATCAAATAGACGGCATTTTGGAAGAGATCGATAGCTTCCTGATCGGCATGATCGTTTCCGATCCGAATTTGCCGTTGCTGGATAAGCGGCAGTCCGAGGAGCAGGCGGCGCTGTTAAAGGTGCAGCTCTCCAAGCAGCTGACGAACGAAATCGCCCGTTACGGAACGATGGACGAATTTTTTATTTATTCGGATTTCGACAACAGTCTCATTGAATCGTTTAGCTCGCGGCCGACCTACTCCGAGCGGGTTGCGGTAGGAGAAGAAATCGTCCGGTTGCTAAGCTTAACTTCCATGAAGTCTTCGCGAGAGGCAAGAAATTGGATCGTTCGCGAGATTAATGGCGACTACTATATTTTGCGGCTGCTTCAAGCCGAACGAAACACCTATGTCGGAGCTTGGGTGAAGGCGGACAGTCTGCTTGTTCCGCTTAAGATGATCGACTTGGGGGATAACGGACTTTCCTTGTTCGCTACGACAGATGGGAAACCGATGATGCAATCCGAGTTTGTTCGCGACAATGAAATCGATCTTAGCTTCGCCGGGGGAGGCTACAGCCTATCCGGGAAGCCAGAGCGTTATTTAACCGTGGGGGCGTTATCGAAGCAGGGAGACTTTCGCCTTGCAGCGATTATACCGGAACAAAAAATCTTAAAGAGCCTGTTTAATCTCCGGGAATGGAACACGGCAGTTTCGGTCGGCTCGATTGTGCTGCTGCCGCTGAGCCTGATTCTGCTTCGCCGAACGGTTTTGCTGCCGATTCGGAGGCTTCTCGCCGCGATGAAGCGAATCGGGGAAGGCCATATGCAAGGAATTCCCGAATCCGGCTTCTCGACGGAAGAGTTCCGCGTGGTTAACGACAACTTTAACTATATGCTCTCCCAGATTAGAGAGTTGAAAATCCATGTGTACGAAGAACAATTAAGCAAGCAGCAAGCGGAGCTGAGACAGCTTCAAACGACGATTAACCCTCACTTTTATTTGAACTCCTTAAACATCATGCACAGCCTTGCCGCCGTTGGCGATTATCAATTGATTCAGGAAATGTCCCGCTGTCTGGCCGACTATTTCCGTTATATCTTCCGCAGCGGCGCTTCATTCGTCTCCCTTGGAGATGAGCTTATGCATACGCGGAATTACATTCGAATTCAAGAGCTGCGGTTTCCTGGCCAGCTGAGCGGCGAGATCGAGGTTCCGTCTTATTTACTGGAGCTGGCCGTTCCTTCGCTCGTTATCCAAACGTTCGTGGAGAATGCCGTTAAGCACGCTTTTTCGTTGGAAAAGCCGTTCCGTCTGACCCTTAGAGGAAAGCTGGAATCGGACGGAAGCGAGCCCCGCTTGCTTCTCGTTATAGAGGACACGGGGAACGGCTTCCCTCAAGAGGTGCTGGAAAGCTTGGCGGAGGGAAGGAGCCTGGAGCGCGAGGACGGAAGCAGGCATGGCTTATGGAATGCGCGGCGCAGGCTGGAGCTGCTGTATGAAGGACATGCCGACTTGAAGTTAGCGAACAGGGATTCAGGAGGAGCAAGGGTTGAGATTCGTCTGCCGATGAAGCCGTTCCCCAAGGGAGAGGACGACAACGATGCTGAACGTGTTAATCGTCGATGACGAGATTCATTTTGTGGAAGCGGTTAAGCGTATGGTGGATTGGGCGGGGCTAGACGTTGCCAACGTCTATACGGCCTACAGTTCCTCCTCCGCAGAGCAGGTTTTTCAGGCACATGACATTCATGTGCTTCTTTGCGATATTGAAATGCCGCAGAGGACCGGGTTGGAGCTGCTGGAGTGGATGAGGCAAAAGGAGCTGCGGGCGGTGCCGATTCTGATGACCTGTCACGCCGATTTTCGGTTCGCGCAGGAAGCCGTACGGCTTGGCTGCTCCGATTATTTGCTCAAGCCGCTGTCCAAGGAGGAGCTGGAAACGGCTATCCGCAAAGCGGCGCAAATCGCGAATCGGGAGCAAGAGCGGATGGAGGCGCAGCGAAATAAGCTGTGGTGGTCGCACCAGCAGGACATGAACCTGGAGAGATTTTGGACGGATCTGCTGAGCGAGGCGATTCCGGCTAATCGCGGAGATTTTCTTCGCGAAGCGGCCGCCCGGCAAATTTCACAGTGCGGGGATGCCGAAGTGCTCCCGATCCTGCTGGTCGTTCGGCATTGGCATCGGGATTTTCGGGTCAGAGACAGAAAGCTGCTGGAGTACGCGCTGAAAAATGCGGGCAAAGAGCTGATCGGAAGGCTTAGTCCGCGTAACGTATTCGTGCCGGTTGGCAGCGAGACTTGGCTTCTTATTATACCTGTCGCTCCGGATCGGCGTATAGGAGAGAGCGGGCTCGCTATGATGTGCCGTCGATGGGTTGAATTTTGCAGAACAAACCTCTATTGCGAGTTAACCTGTTACGGGGGGCAAGCGATACCCGGATACGAGGTTTCATCGATGCTGCACAGATTGCTGAAGTTGGATCGGAACAATGTGAACGGAGTCGGTTATGTCAGCCTTGAAGCGGAGAACCGTTCCGTCGACGCTTCGGCTGCCTTGCCAGATATGAGCGGGTGGGCGGCGCTGCTTCGGCAGGGCGTCAAAGAGAGGCTGCTGGAGGAAGCGGCAGCGTTTATTGGCAGTCTGAGGCATCGTTTGGACATAGATAGCCGTTATTTGCTCGCATTCAAAGAGAATTTCCTGCAAATGACGCACGCGGTGCTGCAGCAGCAGGGCGTCCAAGCGCATCTTATGTTTTGCGACGAGGGGAGCTTGCGGTTGTCGGAAGCGGCGTCGCGATCCTTGGCCGATCTGGAGCGCTGGCTTGCGCATGTCGTTGCGAAGGCGGCGGGGTACGCTCAAGCGTCTTCCGTTGGAGATGTCGTCGAAAAGGCAACCCGTTTCATTTTATCCAATCTGGATCAGAACCTGTCCAGGGAGGCGGCAGCCAGCCACGTTTATTTGCATCCGGATTATTTGACCCGCTTATTCAAGAAGGAGCTCGGCTGCACGATTCCGGAGTTTATTATGCGCGAAAGAATGAAGCTGGCCAGGCAGCTGCTTGCCCATTCGGAGCTTCCCGTAAGCGCCGTGTCGATGGCCAGCGGTTATGCGAATTTCTCCCATTTCGCCAAACTGTTCAAGCAGCAGACGGGCTTGACCCCGGTAGATTTCCGCCAAAGCGAGCGCGGAGGCGCCAATGGCAAAGTCGAAATCGCGTCAGGCTAAAGTCGAAGCCGAAGCAGAAGCAGGCGGCGGTCTCCGGCTACAATGGCAAGAGAAAGCCAAATGACGAGGCCAGGGGGAAATACAATGAGCAAGAAGGCAGGGTTGTCCGCATGTTTGATCATCGCATTGCTATTATTGTTATCGGCATGCGGTTCCAATGGAGGCTCGGGCGAATCGGCGAAGCCGGGGAACGCTACCGGGACGGAAGCTCCGTCAAGCGGCGGCAAGCCGCAAAAAACCGACGAGCTGAACGTCGCCTTTCTGAGCGTAACGGGAACGCCGCCCGATCTGAAGGCGGTAGAAGCCGAAATCAACAAAATCACGACAGCCAAAATCAATGTGTCCGTCAATTTGATGCCGATCAATTACGGAGCTTACGCCCAGCAGGTCAATCTGATGCTGACGAGCAACGAGAAGCTGGATCTCATCGTTGTTGGCTCGCCGTTCGGATTTAGCTCCCAAGTGTCCCGAGGGCAATTGCTTCCGTTGGACGAACTGCTCGACAAGCATGGGAGCAACATTCGCAAGGCGCTTGATCCCGTCTATTTGGATGCAAGCAAGGTGGACGGACAAATCTACGGCGTAACGCCGGTAAGGGATTTGGCGACCGCCAACGGTTTCACGATGCGCAAAGACCTTGCAGACAAGCACGGCATCGATGCGGGGAAGATCAAATCGTTGGACGACGTAGAAGCCGCGCTTAAAATCATTAAAGATAAAGAGCCGGGGATCACGCCGTTAATTCCAAGCGGTGCGGGGTTTTCCTTCTTAACGAGCTATAGCTGGAACGACGGGTTAGGCAACGGGATGGGCGTTCTCCCGGGCTACGACAACGGCTTGCAGCTGGTCAACAGCTTTGAATCGCCCGAGTATGCCGAGCTCTTGCAAAGGATGAGAAGCTGGTATGAGGCGGGTTACTTGCTGAAGGACGCTTCTACGAACAAGTCGAGCCAGATCGAACTCATTAAGGCGGATCGGGCCTTCGGCTACCTCTCGAAGCTGAAGCCCGGCTTCGATGCGCAGGAATCCCGCTCGATCGGCAAGGAGATGATTAGCGCCGAGCTATCGGCTCCGGTATCGATGACGGATCATGTGTTGAACATTATGTGGGGCATTCCGAGGCAAGCGGACAATCCGGAAGCTTCGATGAAGTTTCTGGACTTGATGTACGGGGACGCGGAGCTCGTCAATTTGTTGGACTGGGGCATTGAAGGCAAGCATTATGTCAAAGTGTCCGACAATGTGATCAAGTACCCGGAAGGCGTAACGATCATGACGAACGGCTATAACCTGAATATGAGCTGGCTGTTCGGCAATCAATTTCTCGCTTATGTGTTTGAGGGGGAAGACCCCGATATTTGGCAAAAGATGAAGGAGTTCAACGGGCAAGCGGTCAAGTCGAAAGCGATGGGCTTTACGATGGACCCCGAGTCAGTGAAGACGGAAATCGCCGCGGTTTCCAACGTCATCGCCCAATACTACCTCGTGCTGGAGACCGGCTCCGCAGACCCGGACAAAGTGCTTCCTCAATTCAATCAAAAGCTGAAAACCGCCGGTCTGGATAAAGTGATCGCGGAGAAGCAGCGTCAGCTGGACGCATGGGCTAAAGCCGAGGGCGGGCGATGAGCGGGAATATCCAATTGCAGGAGTTGCTGCGCGGCGAGGAACGGAACTATATTCTCCCGTTCCTCTGGCAGCGCGGAGAAGAGGAAGCGGTCATCCGCGAGGAGCTTGCGCGTATAAGGGAAGCGGGAATAAGGGCGGTATGCGTCGAGTCCAGACCCCATCCCGACATGCTGGGTCCGAAGTGGTGGAGGGACATGGACATCATTATGGACGAAGCTCGAACCCACGGCATGCAGATTTGGGTGTTCGACGACGATCACTTTCCGACCGGCCATGCCGCGGGCAAGGTGAAGGAAGCGCCCCTGGAGCATCAGCGGCAGTTCCTGTCGGAGCGGCGAATCGATGCGAGGGGGCCGGATCCCGAAGCCTCTTTCCTGCTGCGGCCCTGGTCCGTTCTGGATGGGGCAAGACCCGTAGGCGCCGCTGCCGCCAGACGCGATCCGGCCACGGGTAAGCTGGACGGCGAATTCCTTCCCATCGACCTTGAAACCTCCGTACAGGATGGCGTTCTGTATTGGCCCGTGCCCGAAGGGTATTGGACGATTTGCCTGTTCGTCGTTACCCGCGAAGGGGGAGACGACCGCAGGAAGGATTATTTGAACCCGATCGTTCCGGAATCGACGCAAATCTTGATCGATACGATCTATGAAGCCTATTACGCACGCTATAAGGACGATTTTGGCGCAACGTTCGCGGGCTTTTTCTCCGACGAGCCGGGCTTCTACAATAGCAAAGCTTCCTATGATTACGCATCGGGTCTGGGCAACGCCAAGATGGCTTTGCCGTGGAGAGACGATCTCCTCGAGCTGCTTGAGGCGGAATACGGTCCGACTGTTCGCCAACATCTGTCCTTGCTGTGGCATGAAGGCGGCCCGCATACGTTCGCGATGCGTTATGCCTACATGAACGTTGTCAGCAAGCTGTACGCGGAGCATTTTAGCGGCCGAATCGGACGCTGGTGCCAAGAACGCGGCGTAGCTTATATCGGTCACCTTATGGAGGACAACAACGTCCACGCCAGACTCGGCTGCGGAGCCGGTCATTTTTTCCGCGCGCTTCAGGGCCAGGATATGTCGGGCCTTGACGTCGTGCTGTGGCAGATCGTGCCCGGCTTCGACGAAATGTCCTTTTCCTGGATGGGCGGCGAGACGGACAGCGTCTTTTTCCACTATGGCATGACCAAGCTGGCGGCCTCGCTCGGACATCTCGATCCCCGGAAGCGGGGACGGACGTTTTGCGAGATTTTCGGAGCTTACGGCTGGGCGGAAGGCTTAAAGCTGATGAAGTGGCTGACCGACCATATGCTGGTCAGAGGCGTCAACCATTTCGTTCCCCACGCCTTTTCCCAGAAGGAATTTCCCGATTGGGACTGTCCGCCGCATTTCTATGCGAGAGGATACAATCCGCAGTTCAGACATTACGGATTGCTCAATGCCTATACCAACCGGCTTTGCCATTTATTAAACGATGGACAGCACGTGGCCACTGCGGGAGTACTGTATCACGCGGAGGCGGAATGGTCCGGTGAAGCGATGCTGTTCCAGGAGCCCGTCAAACAGCTGATGCAGAACCAAATCGACTGCGACGTACTTCCCGCGGACGTCTTGCTTCGCTCAAGCGTTATGGAAGGGGAGCTTGCCGTTCACGAAGAACGGTATCGCTGCTTGATCGTTCCCTATGCGGAATCGTTGCCGATTGAATTGATCGCGAAGCTGTCGGAGTTAGCGGAATCAGGCTTGCGGGTCGTCTTTGTCGACTCGCTGCCGAAGCGTGCGAGCCAAGCTGTGCCGTATATGGAGTCGTTGAAGAAATTGGAAGAGCAGGCCCAGGTCGCGGTCGTGTCTCTGCATCGGCTTGCCGATATGTTGCGGGATTGGGGCATGTACGAGCTGGAAACAAGCGACCGACAGCCTTATCTGCGAACGTATCAATATCGTCATGACCGCCTGGAGGTCGTAATGCTATTCAACGAGCATCCCGAAGAGACGTTAAACACTCGCGTCATTCTACCGGGCGAGGGAGCATGGCTGCGCTACGACGCTTTCGGCAATACGTTGGATCGGGTCGGAGAAGGACGACATTATGCTTACGATCTCACGCTCAGCGCCTATGAATCGGCCGTCTTGCTGCGCATTCCGCCCGACGACGAGGAGAAGTATCCGGTACGTAAAGGGAAGACGGCGCCAACGTTGGAAGCGACAAGCCGTCTGATCGAGCCGCCGGAGTGGCGTGTTTCATTGGCCTCGGCGCAGGACTATCCTGAGTTCAAGCTTTGGGGCACTTTGACGAGCTTGCGGAACCTGGGCTCTCGCGAGTTGCTGCCGAGATTTTCCGGCACGATGAAGTACGAATGCCAAGTGCAGGACGAAGAAGCTGCCGGCTTCGTCTGGCTTGATTTGGGTCGGGCGTACGAGACTGCGCAGGTTTGGGTGAACGGACGGGAAGCCGGTGTCCGATTGTGCGCTCCCTATGTGTGGGATATTTCGGAGTTATGGCGGCAGGGGACGAACGAGTTAACCGTCGAGGTGACGAATACGTTGGCCAAGGATCAGCAGGATTGGTTTTCGAAGTTCGTTCAGCAGGAACCCTCCGGCTTGCTCGGTCCGGTCAGACTCCTTAGGCAATCAGCGATAAGCGCGGAAAGCGGGAACTAGAATGGAACAAACCTATCCACTCCGCCGGAAAAACGGCTTGCGCAAATACGGTGTTTTGCTGCTCATGATGGTGCCGGGCTTGGCCTATCTGCTAATCAACAACTATATGCCGATGTTCGGGCTGCTTATCGCCTTTAAGGATTTCAATTTTACGAAGGGACTGCTCGGCAGCGATTGGGTCGGCCTTAGAAACTTCGAATATTTGTTCAAGACGCAGGACGCTTACATCATCACTAGAAACACGATTCTCTATAATTTTGCGTTCATCCTTTTGAATACGGTCTTTGCCGTCGGAATCGCGATTGCGCTGAATGAAATCCGGAGCCGATTCCTGTCGAGGTTTTATCAGAGCGTGCTGCTGCTGCCTCATCTCATCTCGATGGTTATCGTCAGCTACTTGGCTTACTCCCTGCTGAGCATGGAAACCGGCTTTATAAACAAGACTGTGCTTCCGCTTCTTGGGATAGAGGAAATTTCGTGGTACAGCGAGTCGCGGTATTGGCCGTTCATCCTGACGATCATCAGCTTGTGGAAGGGGGCCGGCTTTCTGTGCGTCATTTACTTGGCGGCGATTGTCGGCATCGACCCGGAATATTATGAGGCGGCCACGCTGGATGGCGCCACCAAATGGCAGCAAATCCGCAGCATTACGCTGCCCCTGCTGTCCCCGATCATCATTATGATGACCTTGCTCGCGATCGGCAAAATCTTCTATTCGGATTTTGGCTTATTCTATCAAGTTCCGCTAGGCTCGGGAGCGCTTAACGATACGACTCAGGTCATCGACACCTATGTGTACCGGGCTCTGATGAATCTTGGTGATATCGGGATGTCTTCCGCCGCAGGGCTGTACCAGTCCATAGTCGGCTTCGTGCTGGTGCTGCTATCAAATTACGCGGTGCGCAAATTCAACAAGGACAGCGCATTGTTCTAAGGTCTGGGACTGGAGTGGAGAAGCATGAATACGATCAATAGGGGAAAGCAGATTTGGCTTCATGTTCCGATGCTTGCCCTAGCGGCGGCCTGCGTGCTGCCCTTCCTGCTGCTCGTCATCTCGTCCGTATCGGATGAAGGCTCGATCCTGCGGCAGGGCTACACCTTTTTCCCCGATCGACTGGGGTCGGAGGCTTACCGTTACTTATGGAATCATTCCGATCAACTCGTGCGGGCTTATGGCGTAACGGTGTTTATCACGATTTTCGGCACGACGGCGAGTTTGCTTATGACCGCGATGCTCGCTTACCCGATGTCCAGACAAGGCGTGCCATGGCGCGGGGGAGTTGCATTTTTCGTTTTTTTCACCTTGCTGTTCAATGGCGGGCTGACCCCGACTTATCTGATCTATGTGCAATATTTCGATATTAAAAATACGATTCTGGCGCTTATCGTGCCCGGCTTGCTGATGAACGGCTTTAACGTACTGCTGATGCGGACCTTTTTCATGACGACGATCCCTCCGGCCTTAATCGAAGCGGCGCAAATAGACGGAGCCGGGGAATTCAAAATCTTCTGGAGAATCATTATGCCGCTGTCGCTGCCGATCGTGGCCACCGTAGGCCTGATTCAGACGATCATCTACTGGAACGACTGGTTTAACGGCATGATCTACGTGACGGATTCCAGGCTGTTCAGTATTCAGAACATTCTGAATCGAATGCTGACGGACATTCAGTTTCTGTCGGAAAGCAAGTTCAGCGCGCAATTAGGCGAGGCCGGGGCGAATTTGCCCAGCACGACCGTGAAGATGGCGATCGCCGTCGTCGGCGTTCTGCCGATTATCGCGATGTATCCTTTCTTTCAAAAATATCTCATTAAAGGCATAGCGATCGGCGCTGTAAAAGGATAGGTCGAAGCGAGGAGGAACCGACGGATGGAGCTTACGAAAGTAAAGGAGTGGCTTTCCCTCATGACTCTGGAGGAGAAAGCAAGCATGTGCTCGGGCAAGGACTATTGGCGAACGAACGCGCTGGAAAGATTCGGCATCCCGTCCGTCGTCATGATGAACGGTCCCCACGGGTTAAGGAAGCTTGACGAATACGAAGTCAATTTCGATGTGAGCGACAGCGCTCCGGCCACTTGCTTCCCATCGGCGTCCGCGCTGGCGTCCTCCTGGGATCGGGAACTGCTGACGGAAATCGGCGTTGCGCTTGGGAAGGAGTGCCATGCGGCGGGAGTGGATATTTTGCTCGGGCCCGGCGTGAACCTGAAGCGCTCTCCTCAGAACGGGAGAAACTTCGAATATTTCTCGGAGGACCCCTATTTGTCGGGAGAGATGGCCAAAGCTTATATTAACGGCGTTCAGAGCCAGAATGTCGGCACCTCGTTGAAGCACTACGCTTGCAACAACAGGGAGTCGCGGCGGATGACGACCGATGCCGTCGTTGAGGAGAGGGCATTACGGGAGCTGTACTTGAACGCCTTCGAGATTGCCGTCAAGGGCAGTCGGCCGTGGACGATCATGAGCGCCTACAATCGGGTCAATGGAGCTTATTGCTCGGAGCATCCGCATTTGTTGAATCAAGTCCTGAAGCGAGAATGGGGATTTGAAGGCGCGGTCGTCTCCGACTGGGGAGCGGTGAACGTGCTGTCGGAAGGCATTCGGACCGGGCTTGATTTGGAGATGCCTTCGAGCGAAGGCTACGGTCCTGCAAGCATTATCAAGGCGGTGCAGAGCGGGGCATTGACCGAAGAAGCGCTGGACCGCGCCGTCGAGCGGGTGCTGCAATTGGCCGTTCTCTCCTCGCAGCGTTCCGGGCAGCCGATCGATTGCGATTACGAGAGTCACCATCGACTTGCCCGTAAGGCCGCGGCGGAAAGCATGGTGCTCCTTAAGAACGAGGCGAGCCTGCTTCCATTGTCCACGGGGCAGTGTAAAATCGCGCTTATAGGAGCAATGGCGCGTTCGCCGAAAATTCAAGGCGGCGGAAGCTCGCATATGAAGCCGACGCAGGTGGACGAGGTTGAAGCCGCGATTGCCGCCAAGCTGGGCGAAGGCAGCGAGCTTGTCTACGTACAAGGCTACGACCTGGAAAGCGAAACAGTCAACAAAGCGTGGGAAGAGGAGGCGAGAACGACAGCGGCGGAAGCCGAGGCGGCTATCCTTATTGTCGGACTGCCTGAGCGCACCGAATCGGAGGCGTATGATCGGCAGCATCTGGGAATTCCCTTTAACCAAGCCGAGATTATCCGCGCCGTAGCGCAGGTTCAGGAGCGGGTCATTGTCGTCTTGTGCAATGGCGCCCCGGTAGATATGCCTTGGGAGAAGCATGCGGGCGGAATCGTGGAAGCTTACTTGGGCGGCCAAGCCTTCGGAGGCGCGCTTGCGGACATTCTGTTCGGAGATGCGAATCCGTGCGGCAAGCTTGCCGAGACGTTCCCGGTCGATCTGTCGAACACCCCATCTTACCTTGATTATCCGGGCGAGGGCGACCGCTGCGAATATCGCGAAGGTCTCTTCATCGGCTACCGCTATTACGACAGCCGCCATATCGAGCCGCTGTATCCGTTTGGCTTCGGGCTAAGCTATACGTCGTTCGAATACAGCGATTTGCATCTCGATAAGAGTGATTTCAGCGATCAAGAAACGCTCGCCGTGCGTCTTAGTGTTCGGAATATCGGCGATCGCACAGGCAAGGAAACGGTTCAATTGTATGTAAGGGACAAGGTGAGCCGTTTGGTTCGGCCGGAGAAGGAGCTGAAGGCATTCTCGAAGGTCGAGCTTCATGCCGGTGAAGCCAAAGAAATCGTCTTTACGCTGGATAAGAGGGCGTTCGCTTATTATGATCCGGAGCTTCAAGATTGGCACGCGGAGACGGGAGAGTTCGATATTCTGATCGGCCAGTCCTCACGGCATATTTTGCTGGAAGAGACGGTAAACCTCCGTTCGACGACTTCGATTCGAAGGCCATACGACCGTCAGTCGTCCTTGGCGGATTTAATCGCCGATCCCCGGGTCGAGCCGATCATCCGCCAATTTACGCAAGGACTGTCCGATTCCCAAGACAAGCATAGCTCGGAGATGATGGCCGTGTTTATCCGGGAGATGCCGCTGCGGTCGTTGGTCGCTTTCAGCAAAGGGGCGTTCACCGACGAGATGCTGGACGGGCTGTTGCACCATGCGAATTCGGTAGGAAGGTAGGCGCCTCAATCAATAAGCGGTATTGGAATAGCAATCTAATATAAGGGTATCCCCAAGCCATGGGAATGGCGGAAGGATACCTTTATTTTATGACACCGCACTCTAGAATAGCTGGAACAAAACCGCAAGAAAATTAGGAGCATGTTTAAAATCTGGGGATTCATCTTTAATATCCTAGGTTTTGGTGTATACGCTTCCAATTTATAATTTACATCAAGGAGGTGGGACAAGGTGGTCATTGCATACGACACGGGCTAAGTGAATCGCTGCAAGGAGAAACCATCGGAAAAGCAAATCGAGGTAAGGCGAGCCATTCCAAAATCGGTCAGGAGGTTTATTATGTTAAAGTTGAAAAAGAAAATCGGGGCAGGACTCGTTGCGACCGCAATGGTTTTCAGTCTGTTTGCGGCAACGGCAAGCGCAAATACCTATTGGCAAAATTGGACAGACGGCGGCGGGACGGTGAATGCGACGAACGGTTCCGGAGGCAATTACAGCGTGTCATGGTCGAATAGCGGCAATTTCGTGGTCGGCAAAGGCTGGGCGACCGGATCGGCGTCCAGAACCATCAATTATAATGCCGGCGTCTGGTCGCCGTCGGGCAACGCTTATTTGACCCTCTACGGTTGGACGCGAAATTCGCTCATCGAATATTATGTCGTGGACAGCTGGGGAACTTACAGACCTACCGGAACGCATAAAGGCACCGTAACTAGCGACGGCGGCACCTACGACATCTATACGACGATGCGGTACAATGCACCCTCCATCGACGGCACGCAAACCTTCCAACAGTTTTGGAGCGTCCGGCAATCGAAGAGAGGGACCGGTAGCAACGTCGCGATCACGTTCGGCAATCATGTGAATGCCTGGAAAAGCAAAGGAATGAACCTGGGAAGCAGCTGGTCTTATCAGGTATTGGCGACAGAAGGGTACCAAAGCAGCGGAAGCTCTAACGTCACGGTGTGGTAAAAGCCGACTTCAAGCGGCGAAACCGGCGGACGCCGGAGCGTTCTCGGAATATTGAGCTATTGTAATCGTCATTGCCAAGGTCCGCCGGTGTCGCAGCCGGCGGGCTTACGCATTCCGTCAAAAAGCGTCGATACGAGGAGAGCTATCCATGAAAAAACGGTTTATTTTCCTATTAATAGCCCTAACCGTTGTTGTCAGCGCCTGCTCGAAAGATGAGCCTGAGGAGAGGAAGAGCTTTGTACTTGTCCAGGGAAGCGGCCCGACTCTATCGGACTTCTACATCGGCAAATACGAGGTCACTCAAAAAGAGTGGATGCAAGTCATGGGGAGGAATCCTTCTGCATTCGCAAGCGACGATAGGCCGGTAGAGATGGTGAGCTGGTACGATGCCGTCGAATATTGCAATCAACGGAGTTTGCAAGAGGGCTTGGAGCCGTACTATCGGATAGACAAAAATAAGAGAGACCCGGACAATAAAAGCGAGTATGACCCTGTGAAATGGACGGTTACGATCCAAGACGGAGCAAACGGGTACCGGCTGCCGACCGAGGCGGAATGGGAATACGCGGCGAGCGGAGGACAACTCAGCAAAAAATACGGCTACAGCGGAAGCGACGATGCGGACGAAGTCGCATGGTATTGGCGTAACGCCGGAGATAAGTATTTGTCAGGAGATTGGAACTGGTCGATCATTGAAAGCAACAAAAACGCGACAAAGCCGATCGGGGCCAAGAAGCCCAACGAATTAGGGCTTTACGATATGTCGGGCAATGTGAGGGAGTGGTGCTGGGATTGGTATGAAAATGCGGATATTGAAGGCGGTATTTACCGCATCGTGAAGGGCGGCGGCTGGATTGGCGACGTCAGCAACAACGAACCGTCCTTTCGCGGCAAGTTCGAGGCGAGCGGGTACGGGCCGGATCAAGGCTTTCGCTTGGTTCGGGGTGTGTAGTTAACCAAAAGTAGTACGGTAATGCTTGCTGACCCGCAAACACAGGGCAGCCCCAAGGCTGCCCCTGCCATTTAGACGATCACGATGCCCCTTCACTTGTGTGATCCCACATGGTCATCCACCATTTTACCCCAATATGATTCCTTCGCCCGCCCTAGCGCAAGAATGCCGCACGACAAGCTGGACTGGCAGCCGTTCATGGAACGGCAAACGATCTCCCGAGAATATTTGCTGCAGCAGCCTCTTGGCGGCCACCTTTCCCATCTCGAAATAGGGCACGTCCACGGTGGACAGAGCGGGATCGCACATCTTCGACGCATCGGTATTGTCGAAGCCGATGACCGCGATATCCCGGCCCGCCAGCCTCCCCGATTCTTTAAATCCTTGAATAAGGCCGACTCCCATCCGGTCGTTGGCCGCGAATACGGCATCCGGCAACCCTTGCCGAATCAGCTTCAACGCGGCTTCGTAGCCGCTCTTGCGGCTGAAGTTGCCTTGCAGCAAATCTTGATCGCGTATCGGTAAACCTGCTTCCTCCATCGCCAGCTTGTAGCCGCGCAGGCGATCGCGTGCGTTGGAATAGGTCGCAGGGCCGCCCAAGAAGGCGATGCTGCGATAGCCGCGGGCAATGAGGTGCTGTGTGGCCATATATCCGCCCGCAGTATTGTCGGCTATAATCTCGTTAAATCCGCTTCCCGTAAATTGCTGATCGATGAGACAGAACGGCAGGCCTTCTTTTTTTAAGGCATCCAGCGTCGATTTCTGTTCAGGTGTGTCCTTGGCTCCCAGGATGACAAGGGCGTCAACCTTACGCGCGCGAAACAGCTCGCTGTAGTCCTGCTCCTCTGGAGAGCGAAGCAACAGAAGCAAATCGTAACCTTCCTCTCGAACCGCTTCACCGAGACCGCTTAGCAACTCGGAGAAATAATCTACGGAAAACAGCCGGACTTTAGGCAAATAGGGCAGTATGATCCCGATATGACCGCTGCGTCCTTTGGCGAAATTTTGCGCGACGGCGTTTGGAAGATAATCCAGCTTCTCGGCGGCCGCCAGCACTTTACGCTTGGTTGCCTCTTTTACCGCTCCTCCGCTGAACACGCGCGATACCGTTGCTTCGGATACGCCAGCCCATTTTGCTACATCACTTCGATTGGCCATAATTATGTTCTCCTGCTAGTATTTTCCCTATTCTAACCGATCGACAATCGATATGGCTAGTAGCGAATGTTTTTTGTATTTGACAATGTGAAACAGGCCATGATATATTCGTCTCATCCAAAATGAACGCGCGTACATTTTGTGAGGAACGACTAGATTAAAATAAAATGTTTGCTTCTATGGCTACATTAACCTCTTTTGAACGTAAATGCAAGAGGGGGAGAGTTTTGGAAAAGGGAAATTCCGAACGAAAAAATGAACGCGCGTTCAAAAAGCGTTCTCAACGATGGCAGAGACGTTGGCCGTAAGCTGGGTATAATACTGCCGAGCTTTGCTGAAGGAAGCTAAAACGACATAACGGGGTGGGAATATGAACAAGACGATCAAGGTGGGCGTAGTCGGATGCGGGCAAGTTGCCCAGATTATGCATCTTCCCTATCTGCACGATTCGGAAGGCTTTAAGATTCATGCTTTATGCGATATATCCAGAGGGACCGCGACACGCGTAGCCGACAAATATAATGTCCCTCACGAAAGCGTGTATACCAACTTGGACGAAATGCTGCTAGACCAAGAAATCGAAGCGGTGGTCGTTTGCTGCAAGGATCATTGCGAGCCCGTAGTAAAGGCGGCCAACGCCAAAAAGCATATTTTCACGGAAAAACCGTTCGGGTTCAACGTCAACGAAGCGAATCGGATGATACGGGCAGCTGAGGATAACAACGTTAAATTAATGGTCGGGTACATGAAAAGGTACGATACCGGCTATGAGTACTTTCTGAACCAAGTGAAGAGCATGGAGTCGATTAGTCTGGTTCGTATGCACAATTATGGAGGCTCGTTCTCCTATACCAGAGAAATATACGATGTACTGCTGGAAGCGGATGTGTCTCCCGATTTCTTTAAAGAATCCAAGGAACAAATCAAGCGTTCGATGATGGAGGAGTTGGGAGCGGATCGCCAACATCTGTTCGAAGCCTACAATCTGCTGATGGGTGTCGCTTGTCACGATACGGTGCTACTGAGGCATGCTTTTGGAAACAATCCGGAAGTGATGTACGCAGGGGTTCATCAGGGCGGCTTTATGACGGCGGTACTCCAGTTCGGAGATGTCAGGTGCGTGTTTGAAAGCGGACTCCTGATGAGAAGGCCGATATGGGACGAGAATATTCAAGTATACGCTCCGGACAAGTCTGTGACCTTGAAGTTTCCATGGCCGTATCTTAAAAATGCTCCGTCAGCGGTTTCGATCAGCGACACGGTTGAGAGCACGAACATGCCGAGAGAAAGCGAGATTGCTACGAGCTTTCATGAAGCGTACAGAAACGAATGGATGCACTTCTATGATTGCATCGTGAACGATAGAGAACCTCTGACGAGCGGCCGGGATGCGCTGCAAGATATTCTGCTGATCAGCAAATTGATCAAATCGGTATCGGTATAATCAGACCCGCATCAGAGATGGGAGACAACGGTTATCATGACAGAAACAGGCGCAATATTTATGATTCTGACGGCAGCATTCCTATGGGGTTCCTGGTTAATGGGAACCAAGTACACCAAGGACTTCCCGCTGCCCGCATTCATGCTATGGCTCTATACTTCTTCGTTTGTACTGGTGTGGGTTGTTGTACTGATTTCCGAGGTCGCCCGCCCAACCCACTTCATCCCAATCATTGCAGCATCCCCTTGGCTTGCCGTATTGGTTATGATATGCGGCGGAGCGATGGCTATAGGCATGCAAATCCAGATGAGCGTCGTAGGTAAGGTCGGACTGATCCTGTCCAATTCGGTAAGCGCTACCAGCGGCGTGCTTCTAGGCACATTGGTGACTGTCATCATCGGTGGATTGCCGGATCATGTATCGGTAAGAACCGTAGTGATTGCGGCCGTCATCTTGATTTTCGCCACCTTCGTCTGTCAATATTCCGGCAAGCTGAGGGATAGAGATCTGAACAGGGCGGGGAAACGCCAACGGCCCAAACAGGATACGAAAGCGGCTCTTATGCTGATTTTCAGCTCCGTGCTGGTTGCGGCCTACCCGCTCGGGTTATCTTCGGGGGTTAGAACGGATTTCGGCAATCATGGATTTCCTGCGTTAGTATGCATAGGCTTGCTCAGTTTGGGATCGTTTATCGGTACGGTTCTGTATTCCGGCTATTTGTTGACCAAACAAAAACAACTCAGAAGCGTGTTGGACAAGAAATACAAAAAAGCCATTATGATTTCTTGCTTGTGCGGTGTGTGCCATTACGGAGGCAATCTGATTCATGTGCTGGCTGCTCCGATGATCAGCGTCGCGGTATCCTGGTTGATCGGAAGATCGGGGAATATGTGGACTTATGTATGGGGAATTTACCATAAGGAGTACACGGGAGCCTCTGTCAAAACCTACGGCGTGTTAACTGTCGGCATAGGGATTTATATATTCGGCGTCCTGTTGCTGTCCCGGAGCTTCTTCAATTAACAGAATCGAGGTGATTTCATGAGGAAGTATCGAAAAGCGGCTAGCGATGCGACGTTCGGATACACGATGGTTGCTCCGGCCTTACTGCTATTCCTATTGTTTGTTATTTACCCGTTCTTCAAGGGCTTCTGGGTCAGCTTTCACCGTTGGGACGGATTTTCTTCGATGACATGGATCGGCCTTCAGAATTACTCCTTCGTTATGGCCGACGACGTATTTTGGAAAGCGCTTAAAAACACCATTATTTATGCGATAGCCTCTCCCATCTTCAAGAACGTCATGGGGCTAGCGTTGGCGCTGCTCTTCGTTAAGAGCTTGAAGGGCATGTATTTGTTCAGGGTAAGCACTTATATCCCCTATACTTTCGGTTACGTCGTCGTAGGCGTATTGTGGACCTGGGTATATAATCCTTCGTTCGGTTTATTGAACAAAGCATTAGAAGTCTTGCATATGCCGTTTCTCGTTCAGGGCTGGCTAAGCGATCCCAACATTGCCCTGTATTCGGTTATTGCTGTGGATGTATGGAAATGTATGGGCTTTCACGCCATCCTGTATTTGGCGGGTCTGAATGCCATCCCGAGGGATCTCTATGAAGCGGCCGACATCGATGGTGCGAACGGTTGGCAGAAGTTCCGCTCCGTCACTATACCTCAACTGAATTCAACCATTGTCATGAGCTTCCTGCTCGCGACGACAGGAGCTTTCATCAATAACTACGATGTTGTCAATATTATGACGCAGGGCGGACCCTTTAATTCCACTGAGGTCGTGTTGACGCACATCATGGCGACGGCCTTCAAATTCGGGGCCGTAGGCAAAGCCAACGCGATGAGCATCATTCTGGTGGCTTTCGTCGCCATCATCGGGTTTATTCAATTAAAGGCGATGACCAGAGAAGATAACTATGAGTAAAGAGGTGACCTTATGAAATTGCTTGGCAGTAGAGGGGCCCGCATAGGGTCGACCTATCTGGCGATGTTTTTCTTTCTTATCGTTACGTTGTACCCCATATTTTGGTTGCTGAGCGGGTCGCTCAAATCGGAAACCGAGTTTTTCAGCAATGTATGGGGTATCTCTGCCGATCCCCAATTCAGCAATTATGTGAACGCTTGGGTGAGAGCCGATTTCTCGACGAAGTACTTAAACAGCGTGATCACTACGTTCTCCTTTCTGTGTATCTTGATCCCCGTCAATTGCTGTGCGGGATACGCATTGGCAAGAGTGAATTTCAGGGGAAGAAAGTTCATTTACCTGTTATTGCTTCTGGGAATTATGATGCCCGCGGGCGTGCTGGCGATGCCCACGTTCAACGTCGTTCATGAAATGGGATTGTTGAATACCCGGTCGGGCCTTGTATTGGTATACGTAGCCCAGGCGATCAGCTTCGGCATGTTCCTAATGCGTTCCTTCTTCATTTCTTTGCCCGGTTCATTGGAAGAGGCCGCGACCATCGACGGATGCTCCCGCTTTCAGGCCTTCCGGAAGGTTATGCTGCCTCTGGCGATTCCTGGCATCACGACGCAAATCATATTTAGCGGGCTTGCCGTCTGGAACGAATACTTGCGCGCCAATCTGCTGATCAGAAGCCCGGAGCTCCAAACCATTCCTCTCGGAATGGCAAGCTTCGCCAATCAGGATAACGTCAATTATCCGGAAATGTTCGCCGCACTGATTATGGCCATTATACCGGTAATTCTGATTTATTTATTGCTGCAAAAAACGTTCGTCAAAGGAGTCACGGCCGGTTCGGTCAAAGGTTAGCTTCTTGAACGATGCAGCTTTGCACGATTTTAGAGCCGGTAGGCTTTAAAATAGCTCGATCCTTAGGTGTTGCAAACTTATATCAATTAGAGGAGGGGCAGTATGAAAAAATGGATTGCTGTATGGTTGGTCATTATCGTTGTTGCTGTCATGTCGGGATGCGGGAAATCGAATTCAAACGGAAAGCAGGAGGGGAGCAATCCGCCTGCAAACAACGGGAAGCAGGAGATTACGATTCTTGGCAACGCAAGAATGTATGACGGAGAAGAGAATGCCTGGAATGAAGTCGCCGCTGCGTTCCAGCAAGAGACGGGGATTAAGGTGAACCTCCGCTGGCAGGGCAAATGGAATGAAGTACCCCAAAACCTGAATGCCGCGAAACTGTCCGGCGAGAATATTGATCTTGTGACGGTGGGGGCCGGCTTGATCAATTCCAGCGCTGCTCCCTCCGGCATGTTGATGGACATCACGACGTTGCTCGATCCGTATCGGGACAGATTCAACGATGGCATGTTGAAAGCCTATGAAATCGGAGGCAAGCTATGGGGATTCCCTTATGGCAATTCCTCGGCAGGCTTTATCTATTATAACAAAACGATTTTCAAAGAACTGCAGTTAAACGAGCCCAAAACGTTCGAGGAATTGGTAGCCGCATCGAAGACGATCCGAGAGAAGAAGAACATTCTTCCGATGATATTCCGAGGGAAAGACGCAAGCTTCTGGCCGAACCTTTACATGAGCACGTATGCGCAAGCTACCGGCAATAAGGCGACGGAGAGCGTACAAGATTTTCTGGCGGGGAAGAAAGAATTTGCCGGAGATGCCGAGAAGCAGGCGTTCGAATGGATTAAAGCTTTCTTCGATCAAGGCGTGCTGACCAACGAAAGCTTCGGAACGGACGGAGACGGAATGCGGGCCACATTCTTGCAACAGAAGGCGGCGATGATGCATACGCATACGTTCAATTTGACGCAGGAACAAACGCCAGATTTCGAGCTTGGCATTATGGAGTTTCCGCTCATGGCGGCGGGTGGACAAGCATTCTCCCAGCCGTTCGGGGGGCCGGGGACAGGAATAGCAGTACCGTCGTTTGCGGACAGAGGAAATTTGTCGAATACCGTGAAATTCATTGAGTTTCTATTGCGGCCGGAGAACGCCAACAAAATTATTTCTCGTTATCAACCGACGGTTCAGGTTGTAAAGGGCGTGGATGTGCTGAAGTCGGAAATTATCGATAAATTGAACAATGACTTGATTCCGAAAACGACCCCTTATCTGGACTGGATTTGGCCTGCCGAAGTGAATACGGCATTCTCATCGGCTGTCCCGGCCTTCGTAGCGGGAAAGATGACCTCCGAAGAAGCCGTCCGAAGCATTCAAAGTGCGTTGGACAAGATTATCAAGGAACGGAACTATAGGTTCGAATGGTGGACCGAACTAACGGAGGACGATTGGAAAAAAATGCAGCCTTAGATTCTCGCAGCTTACAGATTGTTGCAAGTCCGAAAGAACATTCCGGGGCGTCCCGGGGCATCTAACCTCGAGAGGCCGGCCTGCTTATGGGATAGCCCCGATCAAATCATAATGGAGGGCCTCAGATGAAACTATCGTATACCGTCTGGACGTGGCATATGGATCCGTTCAACAAGTTCAAACGTCATGAAGACCCCGCAATGTTCAAGCTAGAATTCGAGAAAGGCGTCAGAGAGATTTCGTTTCTGGGTTATACCGGCGTGGAAAACTTCAACATTATGCTCGATGCATACGAGAATGATGTTGAAGAGTTCAACGCAATACTTGATCAATACCGGCTAACCTTTACCGCCATCTATCATTACCTCGGAGCCGACTTTGATTCGGACATGGAAAAGGCGCGCAGATGCATTGAATTTCTGAAGCGCACGGGCGGCAAAATTATGAATCTGCAGGCGCCCAAGCGCAAGCCTGAGGGAAATTTCACAACGGATGTACTGGAGACGGCACGAAGAGCGGAGATAATGGGCAAGCTGGCGCATGAGCAGGGTATCCGTTTGTGTCTGCACCCGCACTGGGGCAGTACGATTGAAACCGAGTTGGAAGTAAGTTTGTTTGCGCAGCATACGAATCCGGAATATGTTCATTTCTGTTTCGATACCGCCCATTCCCAACTGGCCGGCATGGACCAAATCCAAACGATAGAAAGATACAAGGATCGAATTTCATATATTCATTTCAAAGATGTAGATCCGGATGTCACGCTCGCCCCCGAGAAGCCGATGCAAAGATTTGTGTCATTGGGGCAGGGAACCGTCGATTTCAAAGGTATCTATAAGAAGCTGAAGGAAATCGGCTACGATTCAGTTATCTGCGTGGAACTCGATTATCCGCAAATATGCAATTTTCAATCGGCCCAATCCTCCCGTTCGTATTTGCGCGAAGCGCTAGGGATATAATCATGGGCAAAACCAGAATATTAATAGACACGGATATCGGCGACGATGTCGACGATGCCCTGGCCATTGCGTTGGCGCTGAAGTCGACCGAACTGGAGGTCGCAGGCATCACGACCGTCTACAGAAATGCGGAAATGCGCGCGCAACTGGCTTTGCAATTGCTGCATGTCATGGGGGCGACGGATATTCCCGTGGCTACAGGCATCGGGCAGCCCATTCGAAATAAAGTTGACAGCACGGTCATTCCCCACCAATGCCGGAATATTAAGACGACATATCCGCCTAATTGCAGCTTGCATGCCGTAGAGTTAATAATTGCAACTTTAAGGGAGGACCCGGATACGGTCCTTGTTCCTATCGGTCCTTTTACCAATATCGCAATTGCCGCCAAGCTGGCTCCGGAATTATTCGCCCGCTCGAGAATTGTGGCGATGGGAGGCGCATTCGGCGCCGTCTACCCCGAATACAATATCATGTGCGATCCGGAAGCGGCGAACATCGTCCTCTCTTCCGGGGCCAGAGTGGAGTTCGTGGGTTTGGACGTTACGGCTCAGTGCGTGTTGTCCGAGAATGAAGTCGATCGTATTTATCATTGCAGCGGGGCCGCGGAGCGATATCTGTGTTCGCTGATGGACATATGGCTCCATACGAGTATTGCCGGCAAGGTCACGCTGCATGATCCGCTGGCGATTGCCTATCTCGTTGATCCCGGTCTTCTGAACATGAGATCCGTCCCGGTTGCGGTGGAGATGGACGGTGAGATGACCAGAGGGTTGACGGCGGTATTGCGCACGCCGTTCAGACAAAGGCAGGCGGAATTGGAGGATAATGCGCGTATTGCGGTTGATGTGAATGTTCCAAAAGCTAAGGAAATCTTATTAAGTCGAGTATTTAATATGTGAAGATTTGGTGCATTGTCGTAGGAGAGCAGAAGAGCAGAAGAGCAGGCCTTCCCGCCAGAAGGTCTGTTTCTTTGCTCTTATCCGTCGTCTATCATGGTAAAATAATAAAATCAGAATAGAACGCTATGAGGAAGGATGGCACTGATGACCTCTGTAAGGAACGACAACTCTATGGTGCTCCTATCCAAACTGCAGATCCCGCAGCCTCTCTCCGCTTCTGTTTCGCGTCCGCACTTGTTCGAACTATTAAATGAAGGATTATCCCGCAGAGCCACCTTTCTTGTCGCTCCTGCAGGCTACGGCAAAACGACCCTGATCGCCGATTGGGCCCGGCAGCTTGGCGTCAGTGTCGGGTGGCTGTCGTTAGACGACAAGGATAACGATCTGGCCAGATTCTGGAACTACGTGATGGCGGCGTTTGAGAGGGCGCTCGGCGGATTGCGCGCTTCAACCCGGGAGGCGGCGTCTGCTTTAAGCCCTGGCGAACATGAGCCGTTTCTCGTAGCTCTGCTGAACGAACTGAACGATGTAAGGGAGCCTCTGATCCTCGTTTTGGACGACTGGCACGTTATCGTCGATAAGGATATCGTCGCCTCCTTCTCTTATTTTCTCGAGTATTTGCCTCCTTCGATCCATCTTGTCATCATCGGTCGTACTTTAGCCGGATTTTCGAAAGCAAGATGGATCAGCCGGGGCTGGATTCAGGAGATGAATGTCGAACAGCTGCGCTTCGACCTGCGGGAGACGGTGGATTTTTTCCGGATTTTCTTGACGCGGGAGGCTCGAAGAGAGCAGATTGAACGATATTTGGCTACCACCGAAGGCTGGGTGACGGGGCTGAAGCTGATTTCGCTGTCTCTGCGATCCGGCAAGCGGACGTCATCGCTTGAGCGCGACTTGGCCGGACGGGACGGCGAGAGTGTCGAGAGGTTTTTGTTCGAGGAAGTTTTCGAGGGATTGGACGAGGGAACGCGGCAATTTCTCATGGACATATCGGTTCTTCAGCGGATGAGCGGGCCGCTGTGCGAAACGGTGGCAGGCGGGGAGAACGGATCGGTCAAGCTGGCTGAACTGGCGGATAGCAACCTGTTTGTCATTCCGCTGGATGATGACAAAGTCTGGTTCCGGTTTCACCACCTGTTCGGAGAGTTTCTGAGGACAGAGCAGCGACGGCGCGACCCCGGGAGAACGAAAGCTCTCTTCCGCGCGGCTGCGCAATGGTGCGAGTCGGAGGAGCTGCTGGAGGAGGCGGTGGATTACTACTTGGCCGGGCAGGAGTACGGGGAAGCCGTACGCTTGCTCGAACAGATGCGGAGCATTATGATCCGCAGAGAGTTCCAGGCGTTGAGAGCGTGGCTATCGGTTATACCCGAGGAGCTTCTGATGCAGCATCCCTACCTCTTTTTTTCCTATATTTTCTCGTTGCTATGGGTTCAGGACCTGGATCTGGCGGAGCGGCATTTACGGCTTGCCGAACAGAATTATGAGACCGCTTCGGCAAGCTGGAGCGAGGCAGAGAAGAATCGTTATTTGGGTTACTTGTATTTCGTCAGAAATTTCAAAGCGACCCAGTACGACATGGATATGATTCGGGGACTGGAATATATCCGTCTCTCGCTTCAACATAGCCCCCAAGGAACCGATCTGATTTTCGCATCTCCCTACATGCCGCTCGCTCCTTCCATTTATCGCTCCTATAACGGCAAACGCGGCAAACATTTGCCCCGGGGACTCTCGGACAACTTCTTTCTGAGCATGATCGACTTTATGGCATTGATGGGCCTGCAGGATTCGATCCTGGTCTGCTATGGCGAATTGCTGTACGAACGGGGGGAGTTGGACCAGGCAGAACATTATTTGAAGCTGGCGCTCGCGGGCAACAGCCAGGCGCGTTATCAGGAGGAGAAAGTCTATGTGCCCGCCAGCTTGTTCCTGTCGCGGATCAGCAGAGCCAAGCAGGACTTGTCGCAAGCCGAGAAATGGTTGGAGGAGGCCGTCAGGAGAGCTTGGGAGGACGACGCCGAAGCAGCGCCGATTCTGATCGAAGCGGAGATGGCCGCTCTTCGGCTGGACCGGGGAGACTCGTCGGCAGCAATTCAGTGGATCGAGCGTTACAAGCTGACGGCGGACGATCCGGTGTCCGTCTATCAGCTGTTCGTATACATTTTTCTTGTCCGGGTGTTGATGGAAACCGGCCGCCGACAGGAGGCGTGGCCGTTGTCGGAGAAGCTGCTGCTGATTGCGGTGAAGGGCCACCGACCGATGGACGCGCTGGAAATTCAAGTGCTCCAGGCGATTATGCTCTCGCAGGCGGAGAAGCCGGAGGAGGCGCTGCTTACGTTGGAAGAGGCGCTCAAATACGCGAATCCCGACGACTATGTCCGCGTGTTCGTTGACAAGGGCAAGCGAGTCGCCGAACTGCTCTCGGAGTATGTCCGACAACGACAAAAAGGAAATATCCGGGACAGGGACGCGCCTTCGCTCGCCTATGTACGCAAAATTATTTCAGGCTGCGGAGGAGAGGCGATCTTGCCGAACGAATCGGCGGCATTGGAGACGCTTCTCACCCCGAAGGAGTACGCGATATTTCGCTATATGGAGGAAGGGTTGGACAATGCGGCGATTATCGAAGCGCTCGGCATCGGCATGGGCACCCTGAAGGCGCATATCAATCGCATTTACAGCAAACTCCAGGCGAAGAGCCGCCTAGAAGCGATCAAAAGAGGCAAAGAATTGCAAGGGTAACGTTCGTCTATAACCGGATCTATAACCGCGGTTAGATTCGATGGCCGAAGCATTCCGATATAATGGGCTCTGTATCGACGCTATTGAGCTCATTCAAGGAAGGATCGGATCGGATGAAACGCGTACTCTCTATTCTAACGGCCATTATTTTAATGATAGGAACCTTCCCGTTGCAAGCTTTGGCAGACACGGATGCCGCGATGCAAGGGGACGGTTCGGCAAGTTATCCCTATATCGTCATGACTCTGGAGCAGTTGAACTCCGTACGGAATGATCTGACTGCGCAATATAGACTTGGGGCGGATATCGACGCTTCGGAGACGGTCGACTGGAACGGCGGCAACGGGTTTGAGCCCATCGGCGGAAATGGGAGCAGCGCCAGCCAGTTCACGGGGGTGTTCGAGGGAGCCGGGCATGTCATTCGTAATCTGACCGTCAATCGGCCCGCGACCGATTTAGTCGGTCTGTTCGGAATCGTCGGCCCCGGCGGAATCGTGAGAGACGTCGGTCTCGAGGGAGGCTCCGTTACCGGCAAGCTCAACACCGGCGGCCTTGCAGGACGCAATTTAGGCGAGGTGGCTTCATCCTTCGTTACCGGCTCTGTCAGCAGCAGCGAGGGAGTCGTCGGAGGGCTGGTGGGTTACAGCGGAATCGGCAGTACGGTGAACGCTTCCTACGCCTCCGGTGCTGTCGACGGCCCCGTCTACGTCGGAGGGCTGGTTGGGCGCAACGACGGTGCGATAAGGGAATCCCATGCTTCAGGAACCGTCAGCGGCATCGACATTGTCGGCGGGCTTGCAGGGGGCAACGAGGGCGGGCAAATCAGTCAGTCCTATGCCGCAGGCACGGTGAACGGGAGCGGCAATAATGCCGGTGGGCTAGTAGGCTATAATCTATCTGGCATCGTTACCCGCTCTTATGCGATCGGCGACGTCAACGGGCAAATCAATGTCGGAGGATTGGCGGGCAACACCGACTTCGGCGGAATTAGCGAGTCTTACGCCACCGGCTCAGTTAACGGTCAGGTCCGTGCCGGCGGGCTGGTCGGGCAAAACAACGGCGGCGAGCTGACCGATAGCTTCTGGGATCGGGAGACAACCTTACAGAACAGCGCCTGCGGATACAATAATGAAGGCTACCCGGGGACGACATGCACGGCGACCGCCCTCACCGTGGCGGAAGCTCTGACGCAAAGCAGCTATGCCGCCTGGGATTTCACGAATGTCTGGTTCATGATCGACGGCGCCACTCGTCCCTTCCTGCGGTCGGAATGGTCGCGGACGATCGGCAACGCCCATCAACTGCAGTTGATGGCGATGAATGTAAGCGCGGATTATACGCTGGCCCGGGATATCGATTTTGGGGCCGTGTTGACGGATGACAGCCGTTCCGACATGTGGGCGACCGGTTCCGGAATCGGTGCAGGTTTTGCTCCTGTCGGCAGCGATTACCATGCGCCCTTCACCGGCAAGTTCGATGGTGCGAATCAAGCGATTAAAAATCTTAGGATTAACCGGCCGGATACCGACTTCGTCGGCCTGTTCGGCTACCTCGGTTCCGGCGGCGTCGTACAAAACGCGGGGCTTGAAGGCGGCTTCGTCAGCGGGAGATACTCCACGGGAGCTCTGGTCGGCGAGAGCTATGGGGGTACAATTGCACAAGCCTATTCGTCGGTCGACGTCAGTGGAGATTCCAATGCAGGGGGAGTAGTCGGACAGAACAATATTGGCGGCATCGTCAGTCAGTCCTTCGCGACCGGCCGTATTACCGGTCAATTTGCCGTTGGCGGGTTGACGGGACGCAATGAGAAAGGCGCGATTAACGACGCGTACAGTACCGGTTCCGTCAACGGCAGCTCGGAAGTCGGGGGACTGGTGGGACGGAATGTAGGCAGCATTAATCGCGCTTACGCCGTAGGCAGGGTCACGGCAAATGACGGCAGTGTGGGCGGATTGGTGGGTAGGAATTTCGAACCGGTCATTGCCAGCGCATACGATAGCCAGACGTCCGGTCACGGCGATGCCGGTAAAGGTACTCCCACGATGACTGCGGAGATGAAGCGGCGAGCCACTTTCGAATCCAATTGGGATTTCGTCACGATTTGGACCATCGAAGAAGGAAGGACCTATCCGATTTTGAGGGGGGCGGCCCCATCCGTCGGGATGGATGTTGCTCCGCCGACGGTTGCGAGCGCGGTAATCAAGCGCGAATATGGAGATCGCATCCTCGTGACGTTCGATGAAGAAGTGCGCATTGCGGACGCCTCCGGAGTCTTGATCGAATCCGATGAAATCGGCCAAACCATTGTGGATGTAGAAGGAGACGGTACGAAGGAGCTAACCTTTATCGTTGCGGATGCGTTCGAGCAAGGGGCAGCGGTTACTCTGTCCTACAACGCTCAATTGGGCAGTATCGTCGATTTGGCGGGCAACTCGATGCACGGTTTGGCGAATCTGACCGTGTATAAGTCGCCGTCGCTCGAAATCGCGATGATGAAGGCGGACGGAAGCGCCTACGATGACGCAACCTGGACGAACCAAAGCGTGTCCGTCAGCGCGACGGCTTCGGACGAAAGCGGAGTCCTCTCGTTCGCGTACTCGTTGAATAGCGGAGTGACTTGGTTCGAGTATGCCTCGGAGATTGTCCTGCAAGATGACGGCATGTACGAAATCTGGTTTAAGGCAGTCAATACGGCGGGTATAGAGTCGGTCGAACGGCGTTCCGTGAAGATTAGCAGAAGCGGATTGACGCTGACGCAGACAATGATGAAGGCGGACGGAAGCGCCTATGGAAGCGATGACTGGACGAACGCAAGCGTAACCGTGAGCGTATATGCCGAGGCGGGAGCCAGTGAGATCGCAGCGCTCTCCTATATGTTGAATGGAGGCCCGACGCAAGCCTATGCGAACGGTACGCCGATCGAGCTCTCGGAGGAAGGCATACATACGATCTCCTTCCAAGCAGCTGACAGAGCGGGAAATACGATATCCGACCAGCTCGCGGTTAAGATCGACATGACGGCGCCTGCGGTCGACTTCGACCCGACCGGCAACGAAACCGCCTCCGCATCGGCGGCAGTCCAGACAACGGTAAGCGACAGCGGAAGCCGCGTGGACGCCTCGTCTTTGAAATATGCATGGACAACCGACATATCGCCGCCGGCCTCAGGCTGGATATCGTTCGCGAACGAAGCCGTTTTGACGAAAAGCGGAGCGGACGGAGATTGGTATCTGCATATTCGGGCAGCGGACATGGCGGGCAACGAGGCGTTCGCGGTGGCGGGCCGGTTCCGATTGATCCAGCAGCGGACGGAGAGCGGAACAAGCCCCGGAACGGGGGGCTATGAAGAAGCAGCGTTGCCGGACAACGTCTACTCTATAGGCGTGAACGGCAGGGAGGTGCGGTTTGAGGGAGGCCGAATCGTAATTCCCGCCGGGGCAATGAATCGCCTGTTCCGTCTATCGATTAACGAGATTCGCGATACGAGTCCCCTTCCTTTAGACGGCGGACAACGATTGGCGAGCAAGGTGATCGAATTTACCAAAGATCAAGCCGGAAAGTTCGACCGGGACGTGACCGTCAGCCTGCGATTTAATGCCGAATCGATACGAAGAGAAGACATGGAAGTCAGCCTTTGCTGGCTTGACGAAGAACTCGGCCGGTGGGTGCCGTTGGACAGTAGGAAAGTGGACTGGGAGAAGGGCGAGATTAGCGGGACGATGAACCATTTCACGAAATTTGCCGTACTTGCGATCCCCGTCGAGAAAGAGGAGCCCGCGGCCCGTTTCACGGACATACAAGGTCATTGGGCGGAAACGTTCATTACGAAAATGGCGGAGGCTAACGCGGTCGGCGGTTATGCGGACGACACCTTCCGGCCCGATCGCCCGATTACCCGGGCGGAATTCGCCGCGATATGGGTACGGGTACTAGGTTTAAGCGATAAGAAGGGTAAGACCTTCGCCGACACGGTTAACCATTGGTCCGAGCAAGCCGTCTCTACGGCTTACGCACACGGAATCGTTTCCGGGTACGATGACCGGACATTTGCTCCCGACGAGTTTATTACGCGTGAACAAATGGCGGTGATGATTGTGAACGCCTTGCGATCGGAGAGCGTACCGGCCCGCACAAATTTTGCGGATCAAAGCGAAATCTCGCCATGGGCGAAGGATGCGGTTATTACCGCGACGGAAAGCGGAATCCTTAACGGTTACCCGGACAATACGATGAGGCCTCGCCTTCATGCGACTCGCGCGGAAGCGGTGTCGACGATCTGGCGTTCGCTGCAAGATTGAAGAACATATCGCTATTGCGGTTCATGGGAGCAAAGACGTTGAACGTTTCTTGATTAACGAACTTCCCTGAACCGCTAGTCTGTCTTAGATATTCACTATTTCTAGTATAATGGGATTAAAGTGTTGGCGATTTTGAATGAAGAGGCGGTGAGCATGATGAGTGTAAACCGGGAAGAACTGAAGCAAATGATCGATCAAATTCCTGAACAAGATGCTCTCGAAGTGTACGACTTTATTGGGTATTTAAATATGAAGCGAGAAAGAGCTGAATTGCAGCAATTGGATATCGCAGCGCTTGCGGAGGATGCCGATCTCATTCGGCAAGTTGAGCAAAGTCTCGAGGATCGTGAAAGTCAACGCATACTTGGCAGAGAAGCCGGACTAGACTATCTTCGCAGCAAGGTTAAGGAATTCGAGCATGGACAAGACATATAGAGTTTTTTGGACACCAACCTCACTGGATGAACTCAGCCGCATTCTCGCTAACCCGCCGGATGTGAAGGAAAGAGTCTATCTGGATTCGTTTGCCCGATTGATGTTACCCCCACACTTACCGCCAAACCCATATTGACAGGCAAATTGAAAGGACAATGGGTAAGATTGGGGCTCTATCAAGTTATTTTTGTGTTTGAGGTCGACGAAGGAAAAGCGACGGTTTGGATAAATGGCATTAAGCATAAGAGGGATAATGTATATTGGAAAGAAAGCACATTTAGGCCGTTATCGATATGCGGTCTCTTTTTTCTACGGCTGACCAATTGATTTACGAATACTGGGACGGTTTTGCAGACTGTAGGCAAGGGTCGGATTGTTCGAATGGGCGAGTGTAAGGGTCCCGCAGACCGTAAGAGGCAGTCGAACGCGCGGATTCGCCCGCGTAGCGGTCTGCCAGACCGTAAGAGGCGGTCGAACGCGCAGATTCGCCCACGTAACGGTCTGTCAGACCGTAAGAGGCGGTCGAACGCGCGGATTCGCCCACGTAACGGTCTGCCAGACCGTAAGAGGCGGTCGAACGCGCAGACTCGCCTACGTAACGGTCTGTCAGACCGTAAGAGGCGGTCGAACGCGCGGATTCGCCCACGTAACGGTCTGTCAGACCGTAAGAGGCGGTCGAACGCGCTGATTCGCCCACGTAACGGTCTGCCAGACCGTAAGAGGCAGTCGAACGCGCGGATTCGCCTACGTAGCGGTCTGCCAGACCGTAAGAGGCGGTCGAACGCGCAGATTCGCCTACGTAACGGTCTGCCTGCAGACCGTAAGAGGCGGTCAAAAGCGCGGATTCGCCCGCGTAGCGGTCTGCCAGACCGTAAGAGGCGGTCCGCAAGGTGTGTGTTCCTGAATGTGAATTGGCACGTTATAGTTTTTTCAATTCCGGGCCGCTCCGAAGGTCGACATAGACCTTGCGGAGCGGCTTATTCGCATTCAAAAAGGCTTCAAGGAATCAATAGAGCAGATGCATATTGAGCGTACCAACGAACGAGGTAGTCGTTGGGGTGGTTGACGTTGTTGGCGGTCATGTCGAGAAAGTCTTTATGCTGCAGCAATTCCCGATGAACGCCGGTCATGTCCATGACCACGGTGCCGTCGTACGTGCTTGCGAGATTGTCCAGCGCCGCTTTATAGTCCGCCTGGTTACCCGCCAATACGGTGGAGCAAGCCGCGTCCGAACAGACGCCTTCCCGCGCCAGCGTCGTGGCGACGAGGATGAATTCTGCATCGGCGTTGACGGCGAGTACATCGTCCATGATCGACTTGACGTTGCTCTCGAAAGCGGCCGGAGATACTTGATAAGTGCCGTCGTTCATGCCGAATGCAATAATAACGAGATCGGGATTATCCGTCGTGATCAGGCCGGAATTTGCCGCCCCCCAGGCGGACACCTGGCCGCCGACAGACTTGTTCGCCAGCGTGACGTCGCTGCCGAACGCCTCGCTTAGCTGCCGGACGAACAAACGGCCCCAGCTCGGCATGTAAGGAGCGCCGCCCGAATAGCCGGAAGCGTTGCTGCCTACGGAGATGCTGTCCCCGAGCAAGGCGACCTTTAGCGGTGAACCTGCGGTCAGCTTGGCGGACGTATTCGGCAGGTCGGCTCCCGCATATTGCGGAACGACGCCGTCCCAAGGCTCGGACTTCGTGTACGTGACGGCCAACTGCCTGCGTGTAATGTCCGTACCCTCCCGGTACAGAATGTAGCCGGAGCCCTGGCGATACATCGCCCAGCCGGATTGATAGGCTGTCGGATACAGCTCGCTTGTCGTCATGAAGCCGGCTTTCGTTCCGGGCAGCAGTTTCAGCTTGCCGGACGTGGAATCATACGTCCAGTCGATTTCTTCGATATACTCCGTTCCGAGCGACGCGTCTTTGATCGATACGATATCGAGCGGCGTATAGTGCAGCTTCGTTTCCGGCTGACCGCCGTCGTGCGAGACGAACATAACCGGCTCATTATAGATAGTGTTCGAGGACCAGAGCGGCGTCATCGCTTCGCTCTCCACGTACCCGGCCCGAGCGTCGCCGTCGGCGTCGACCTTGACGTAGTCGAGCTCGATCGTGCCGCTGGAGGCGGTGTTCGCCGGAGCGAGCCGCAATTGCCGGATGACGCCCTTCCATTCCGGCTCTGCGGACAGGTCGATAATATACTCGGTATAGCCGTCGTCGTTCGGACGGATGTCGAACGATTGGTATTTGACCAGATCCCACGTAGTGTCGTCGTCCCTCAGCCAATACAGCTCGGCGGAGTCGTCCGCCGTGTTGTTTTTCATGCTGATTTTGACGTAAGCGTAACGGGAAGCATCGATGGCGAGGTTGTCCGGAGAGTGCAAGTACGGGTCCGCTCCGGTCACAGTTAAGTAATACGTATCGGAATAGATGTAGCCGGTCAGGCTTTGCATCAGCGTCCAACCTTGCGCGTTGCCCGGGCTGAAGCTCGAATAGTAGGCCGAGCCCGGCGCGGGATCTTCCGGATCGCCGTAAACGGCGAGCTCATTGAGCTGGTTCGTGCCGTCGCCGCTGTAGGACGATTTCATGTAGAGCCGAATATAACGCGCCGTCGCCTGCCCGACGCTGAGGACAGTTCGGCCCTGCGTCAAGTAGCCGGCAGACAGCCGGTCGTAATGGACGCCGTCGTTCGAGCCCAGCACGATGACTTCGGCGGGACCGAGCGGATAAGCGCCCATCCGCGAATCGACCGCGATCGCCCGCACGTTCCGCACTGTGCCCAGATCGGCCGTAATCGTCTGAGGCTGGCTTTCGGAAGGCTCCGTCCCGACATAGAAGCCGGAGCCGTTATCGTACACGCCGTCGTCGACGCGGCTCGGCCCATAGGGCGCGACCTCGGAAGAGGCGACTACCGACGCGATTGGCAGACGATTGTCGCTGCCCGGGACGATCGGTCCGAAAAATTCCGTCTCCCGAATCTGCACACTGCCCGCATCGTAGCCAGACTTGAACAGCAGCTTCACGAACCTCGCGTCCGTCTGGCCGAAGGACTGGCTCTGAGCGGCGTTGGCCGCAGTGTAGTCGGCCACCTTCGTATAACGGATTCCGTCTGCGGACACCAGAATTTCTGTGTCCTTATTCCCATAATTCTCCCGCGGCAAAATGCGGACCATGCCGAGTGTGCGAAGACTGCCCAGATCGTAGACGAGCCATTGTGGATTGGCGGAGGCAGCCGGCTTGCCGCTTACCCAGAAGCCCTCCTCCGGCAAATCCTTCACCCCGTCCAGCGTCTTGGCCGGATTGTAGGCGTAGTAGCTTAGCGAGCTGGAAGCTTGCACCGTTGCCGCCGCAATTTCCTTATCCTCCTCCTCCTCTTTGGCCCCGGTCGCATAGACGGCCATCTCGGCAATGCCCGTGTCGCTCCAGCCGTAAGACGAGCGGATGTTCAGCTTGACGTAACGCGCCTCGGTCGGCTTGAACGTATGCAGCTGTCCGCCGTTCGCGCTTGTCGCCGTATACGCGAAGCTGTAGCTGCTGCCGTCCGTGGACAGCAGAATGTCGATATCCTTCGGCCCTTCATTCGGCACGGGCTGAATTTCGACCCGGTTGACGCGATGGCTCGCGCCCAAATCGTAGACGATCGACTGAGGCGCCGGTTCGGTCGGATAAGCTCCGCTGCGCCAGAACGTGTCCTCCCGCAAATCGTGGACGTTCGAGACGGGGGAGCCAACCCCCTGCGAGGAGGCGGTGGCGCTGGCCGGAGCGATCCGCTTGGAATCGTCCTCGGATTCCGGTCCGTACAGCTGCAGCTCCCGAATCTGCACGGTGCCGTCCGGAGAATACGAGGAGGTGACGTACAGCTTAACGAACTGCGCCTGCATCGGCAGCTCGAAATAGACGACCTGGCGTTCGTCGGGCAGCGTTCCGTTCCATACGTCCGTATAGCTTGTGCCGTCGCTCGACACCGAGACCGTCGCGTTCTTCGGTCCGAAGCCTTGACGCGGCTCGATGACGACGGCTTGAACGACCCGTTCCTTGCCGACATTGGCGATGATCGTCTGAACGGCGGTCGGCGTGCCGGCCCAGAAGCCGTGGTCTTCGCCGCCGATCATGCCGTCGATCATGTTCTCGCGCGGGTAATCTCCGTGCTGGTTCGTCGTCTGCACATCGTAGATGGGGATTGGACTTGCCGACCGGTAGTGCGTGACGTCCGCTGGAAGAGTGACCGTCGTCGCGATCGCGTCGGTCATCGTATCGCGCGCGCCGGGAGAGCCGACGGACGGATTTCCGTAATACTTGGTGAACTGCAGCACCTCGGCGCTGCCGGTCAGCGAAGGAGAGAACTCGATCCGCTGCTGAACTCCGCCTGCCTCGTCGTATTGGGAATCCATCAGGTTTTTGCCGCTGTAGGAAACGACGAGCTTGCTGCCGCTGGCCGCGTCGGTGCCCGTATAGGAAGCCGCAACGGTCGGTTCGAACCGGATAGGCCGCGCGACGCCGGCCGAATCTGCGAAGTCGGACAAGATGTTCGGCATGATCTCGTTAAAGAAGGCGTTGTTCTGTACGCGAGTCGTCGTGAACAGCACGCTGCCCGAGCCGTACGGATACTCGACGACGAGCGCGTTGCCGTCTCCGTCCTCTACGACCGGAACGGCTCCCGCCGCCAGCGAGACGAAGGCCTTGTCGATCGCGGGCAGCTCGCCTGCGTCCGCCGTCGTCAGCGAGGCGAGCCAAGCCGGTTTGCTATCGGCAACGCGCCATTCCCGGCTGGACGTCGCCGCTGCCGCCGTGCCTCCGCTAAGGCCGAGGCTCCAACCGGAGGGATCTGACGGACTCGGAGAGACGAGCCGACGATCTTCGTCGATCTGATACGTGAGCGCGCCTTCCCCGAACGTAACCAGCTTGCCTCCGCCCTGCACCCATGCTTTGATTTTGTCTCCGACCGATTCCAGCGTGACGGTGCTCGACGTATTCGGCACGATCAGCACCTTGTAGCGGCTCAAAATATCGTCCAGAATAAGCTGCTCGTCCACGACATCCGGCGTCGTCAGATAGCGGGCCCACGAAGCGTACGCGCCGTAGGCGCCGTGCGTCATCTCGGCATCGTAGACGAGGCTGACGTCGCGGTTCGTCTTGTCGCCGCCCCGATACCAGGAAGAATGGTGCGATTGGAAGAAGGCGACCTCGCTCGGCTCGTAGTCCGGCCGATATTGCTTAACCGTTTCGTTCAGGCTTTTCCAGTAATAATAGTCCTTCGTCTTCTCGAAGCCGCCCGTCCAGGAGGCGGTGCCCCAATCGAAGCCCTTAAACAGCCACTCCACGTAGGCGTAGTGCATCGTATCGGCGCCCGACATCAACAGGTTGGCCGCGTTCTGTCGCTGCTGATTGTACGAGACGGCCGGGATGCCGCCGTCGCCTTCTCCCCAGATTTTGACGCCGTAATGGCTGCCGATCGTTGTGCTGTGGCGCATCGAGCTCAGGTTCTCATTGTTCGTGTCGTCGAAAAAGGCGGGATGCCCGCCGCTGGCCAGCAGCTTCAGCAAATCGGCCGTGGACGCCGAGAAAGCGGCGGAGTTCGGATTGGAGCCCATCTTGGCGCCGCCGATCTTAATGCCGAGCGGCTTGGACGTCGCGCTCTTGGCCGTTGAGAGCCATCTCTCCATGACGTCGTAGAGGAACGTATGACGCCAGGTCACAAAGTCCGACCAACTCTGCCGCAGATCCACCTCGCCCTCCCCGAGAGAGTAGTCCGGCAATGGAGATTGAACGTCGCCCCAGCCGGTATACGAGGAGCCCCAGGCCGTATTCAGCGCGGCGACGCTCGGATAGACGGTTTGAAGATAGGAGCGGAAGGCCGCTTTGGCATGGGGGTCGTAGCTATAAAACTTCGGGCTCGCGTAATTGTCGGTCAGCATTTCCACTTCTCCGTAGTAGCCGGGCCCGTCGATGTAGAACCCGTAGACGCCGTCGTCCCCGTCGTAATGGTCGACCACCGCTTCGATAAAGCTGTCGTAGCCGTTTTGCAGCGCGGGAACATAGACGTTGAAGCGATTCGGGAGAATCGAGCCGTCCTCCGCCACGTAATCGGCATAATACTCCGGCCACCAATCCTGCCGGAACGAGCCGTTCAGCGTCACCTCGAGCACGACCCGGATGCCCTTCGCCTCCCAGCGGTCGATCTGCGCGTCGAGCAGGGAGAAGTCGTACGTGCCTTTGGCGCTCATGACGCCGTCGCCTCCGGGATTCGGATGCGCCAGCGGGTCGTTGGCCACCGCCTTCAGCTCCACGACGTCGACGCCCGCATCGGCTACGTCCTGGATGGCCGAATCCGGGAAGCTCCACATGTCCGGAATGGCCGCGAGCAGTCCGATCCGCGGCTCGAAGCCGGTTGGACCGGACCGCGCGCTTAATACGGATTCCGAGCTCTGGGAGTAGACCTCGCGATTCCCCAACAGCATCATACTCAACAGCAAGGTAAGACCCATGCTTAAACTTTTCCTCATCATGTTCCTCCTTAAGTCGTTGTTCGGATTGCTGTATAACGATTGATGTAAGCCTTTACATGATGTTGAGCTTTATTATAGACGTGTCGAATTCGAAAGTATTTACACGACATATTGTTGTTGGCTAATTCCTGAAAGAGAATTTTCTCCTTAATAAGATCATCAGAAGAAGGAGGATTTGCACTCCATCGACTTCCGCTAGGTTTGGCAAAAGAATCTGCTTTTTCGGAAACCTCCCCTGCCGGAAAAGGCTAGGTCAAAAAAATGCAAGCGCTTAACTGTCAGATGAAGCCTGGCACGGGTTTTGAATTTCCGGATTCTCCTAATTGCAACATGTGAGGTAAATACGCGGCCGTTCGTTTCATCTATGATTGCTTTAGACGGGAAAGAAAGGAGCGACCGGCGAATGAAACGGGCTTACAAGCTAGCCGGCAGCAAGGAACGGAGAGGAATCAATCGGCGGATGGCCGTCGCTGGCATGCTTGCGCTTTTGCTGCTGGCGGCGACCGTTGGTCTGTATCTGCAGCTAAAGAAGGAGAGGACCTGGGCTACTTATTCCGATATCCGCGATCCGGTTGAAAGGGCACTGGCCCCTTTCTGGAAAGGGACCAAGATGTACGAGGAATCGCTTCTCATGGTGGCGGATGGCGAAAAACCTCCGGAAGCGAGCTTGCTGTTTACCCCTCTGGAAATCGTCTCCATTACGAATGCGGGTCAAGATATCGTCTATGAGCCGGGCGTGGATTGGTTATTCGAGAATGGAAAGCTCAAGCTGCCGGAAGGCTCCCGCATTCCCGTGATGAAAAAGTCCCGGCTATACCCTCGCACGCACATCCCAGGAATGGACTTCGCCAAAAAAGGAGGCGGGTACGTTCTTTACAGAGAAGGATCATTTTTTCATGAGCAGCAGGTCAGCGTGACCTATACGCACAGGGCGAACGAATGGAAAGGACCGGTTCCGTCCCTTGCGGAACGAGCCTTGAAGAGAACCCTCGGCAGGCTGCGGGCAGGGGAGCCTTTAAAACTGATCCTATACGGGGACAGCATCGCTGAAGGGCAGAATGCAAGCGGAATAACGGGAGCGGCACCCTATTTGCCGAGCTGGGGCGAGCTGCTGGTTGAGGCGCTCAAGCGGAATTACGCTTCCGAGCTTATCTTCGAGAATCCTTCCGTCGGAGGCAAGGATTCCGCCTGGGGCAAAGCGGAAGCGAGGGCGCTCGTTGCGGAGCGCCGTCCGGACTTGGTCATCCTCGCATTCGGTATGAACGATGGAACCTTAGACGTTCCGCCGGAACAATTTCGCAGCAATATTCAAGACATCGTCGATCAGATCCGCAGCGCCAATCCCGACGTCGAATTCATTGTCGTAAGCTCAAGCCTTCCTAATCCGGAAACGGAATTTCTCAAGCAGCAGCCCAATTACAAGACGGCGATCGATCGACTCGAGGGGGAAGGAATCGTGGTGGCCGATCTGACCGGCGTGCATCAGGAGCTGCTGAAACACAAGCCCTTTGCGGATATGACGGGCAACAACATCAATCATCCGAACGATTTTCTGATTCGCTGGTATGCCCAATATATAACGGGGTTACTTGTCCCCTGAACGATGACCGCTGCATGAAGTTACGGGACGGTCCGATGGTTCTGCCGCCACATCGTCGGGCTGACTCCGTACGTATTTTTGAACACTCGGCTGAAATAATGAATGCTCTGATACCCCGTCAGCTTGACGATATCCTGTACGGACAGCTCGCTGTTTTCCAGGTGGCTGATGGCTGCGTTCATCCGCAGGTTGTTTAAATACTGGAACGGCGTCATGCCCTTCATCTGCTTGAACACCCGGATCAGATAGGACGGATTAAGGTGGATCCGGTCGGTTAGATCCTTCAGGGTGATGTTCTCCCGGTAGTAGGATTCCATGAAATGCATCAGCATGTCGACCGCCTCCTCCGTCTCGGTCTTGACACCGTCGTCCGACTCCGCCCGCAGCTTCTTGTCGGGTTTGGCCGTATGCAGAGACTGGGTGACGATATGCCGAACCAACAGCACCACCTTTTGCATTTCCGCCGTCACCAACTGGTTGATCAGACCGGTATGCGTCGAGAGCTCGGATTCGAAATGGTTGCGGATCAGGTTCATCGTCTGGATAATCGCCGACAACGCATAGGAAGGAGCCTGCATGCCGCACTGCAGCGTGTTCCAACGCATCATCTCCGACAGGTTGAGGAAAGGATCGTGCTGAATGTCGGCTTCCATGAACAGAAAGCTGTATTGGGTGGAAATCTTCGTGAGTTGGTGCGGAGTGTTCGGCGTCAGGAAAAAAAGCGCCGGCCCCCTCGTCTCATAAACCTCGTTCAGCCAACTCAATTGGATCTCGCCTGAGGATATGTACAGAATCTCATGATGATAGGGGTGAATGCCGCCGCTCTCGTAGCGCTGGGGAGAGGTGAGGGTAATGTTGCCGTATTTGCGGATATGCATGGCGTAAACAGCCTCCCTTAAATTGAGAAAAAACAGTTAAAGTCAATTTAGTACAAATAAAATAATGAATTTTGTGTGCGTGTAAACAAAATAAATAGGCTTTCGAGCGAAACAAGAACATGTAATGCAAATACATAATGACAGTACGAGTTTATAATAGGATGGCAGGGTTGTAAAGGCTTACATTAAACGCCGGTCGTCCGGACAACGAAGGGGGGTGAGAAAACCGTGCAAAACGAACAGACCATCCATAGATCCCCTGCCGGTAAGAACGGCCAGTCCGCATGGAGCAAAATCCGCAAAGGCTGGCAGCTCTATCTCATGCTGGCGCTTCCCGTTCTCTTCATTATCGTGTTCAGCTACATCCCGATGTACGGGGCGCAAATTGCGTTCAAAAACTATGTGGTGACCAAAGGAATTTGGGGCAGCGAATGGGTCGGACTCAAGCATCTGGACCGATTCATCCATTCCTACGATTTCTGGAGATTGTTGCGAAATACGTTAACGATCAGCTTCTACAGCCTGATTGCCGGATTTCCGTTCCCGATTATTTTGGCTTTGAGCCTGAACTATGTTCGCAGCGTGTTCTTCAAGAAAAGCGTTCAGATGATCACCTATGCGCCGTATTTTATCTCGGTAGTCGTCATGGTCGGCATCATCTTCGAGCTTCTTGATCCGCGCAAAGGGATGGTCAACCACGTCATCCAAGGGCTGGGCTTCGAACCGATTCAGTTCATGGCCAAAGCCGAATGGTTTCAATCGATCTATGTATGGTCCGGCGTATGGCAGATGGTCGGCTTCAGCTGCATTATCTATCTGGCGGCGCTCGCCGGCATCGATCCGGCGCTTCATGAGTCGGCCGTCATCGACGGGGCAAGTAAGGTGAGGCGGATGTGGCATGTCGATCTACCGGGCATTTTGCCGATTGCGATCATTCTGTTGATTATCAATATGGGTCATATGCTGGATGTCGGCTACGAGAAAATATTGTTGATGCAGAATTCGCTAAACATGAGAACTTCCGAGGTTATCGATACTTATGTGTACAAGGTGGCGCTGAATTCGCCGGGCATGAACTATTCGTATTCCACGCTTATCGGATTGTTTAAATCCGTCATTAATCTGTCGCTGCTCATTGCCGTGAACCAGATCGCGCGCAAGACGAGACAGACGAGCCTCTGGTAACGGGAAAGGAGAGTTTCGCTTGGACAACCGTGCGATTCGGGATTCTGGCGGCGACCGCTGGTTTACCGTGATCAATTATTCGATTCTATCGCTGTTTCTGCTGTCAGTCTTATATCCGCTTCTTTACATTGTAAGCGCTTCGTTCAGCAGCTCGGAAGCCATCGTGTCGGGCCGCGTCTGGCTATGGCCGGTCGATTTTACGCTAGACGGCTATAAGGCGGTGTTCCACCACAAGCTGATCTGGTCCGGCTTTCGCAACTCCCTGTTCTACATGGCGGTCGGTACGGCCATCAATGTGACGATGACGGTGTTGGCCGCGTACCCGCTGTCGAGAAGGGACTTGTACGGGCGCCACTATTTCATGTTTCTTTTCGTCTTCACGACGATGTTCTCGGGAGGGCTTATCCCTTTCTATATTCTGGTGAAAGATCTCGGCATGCTCGACACGGTCTGGGCGATGCTGTTGCCGGGCGCCTTGGGCGTGTGGAACGTGGTCATAACGCGGACTTATTTTCAAACCTCGATTCCGGAGGAAATGCTGGAAGCCGCGCAGCTGGACGGCTGCAGCGACTTCACCTTCGTTCGCAAGATCGTGCTGCCGCTATCCATGCCGATCATCGCCGTTATTACGCTGTTTTATGCAGTTGGTCATTGGAACCAGTATTTCAGCGCGTTTATTTTCCTGAAGACTCAGGGGCTGTACCCGCTGCAGATCGTGCTCAGAGAAATTCTGATCCAGAACAACATCAATATGAACATGCTTTCCGCAGTCGTGGACGTGCAGAGCGCGGCGAAGCGGGAGGGCCTCAGCAATCTGCTTAAATACTCGTTGATCGTGGTGGCGACTTTGCCGCTGATGATCATCTATCCTTTCGTACAAAAGCATTTCGTTAAAGGCGTTATGATCGGTTCCTTGAAAGGCTGAAGACGGTATCACAAAACAATTCATATAAGGGGTGTTTTATTTTGAAGAAAGGTTTAGGCATTACGGTCGTTTTAATGCTTGTAATGACGTTGGTTTTGAGCGCTTGCACCGGGAATAACGGCAATAACGGCAGCTCGCTGCCTCCGAGCGGAAGCGCCGCCAGTCCGGAGTCCTCTTCGTCCGGCAATGCGGATTCCGTTACGGGGCCGGGGGAGCTTCCGATCACGAAAGAGAAAACAACGATCAAGATTATGACTCACGCCAACTCGCTCGTCGAGGATTTCGCCACCAATGCGTTCACAAAGTATTTGGAGGAGAAGACCAATATCCATATCGAATGGGACATCCTGCCGGAGAAATCGGCTTCGGAGAAGTTGAATCTGGTTCTGGCCAGCGGGGAGGATCTCCCCGACGTCATTATGACGATGGGGATTTCTCCGGCGCAGCAGATGATCTTCGGCGGCCAGGGCCTGTTCCGGCCGCTTAACGATCTGATCGAGCAATACGGCACGGAAACGAACAAGATGTTCGAGGCGATGCCTTACGTGAAGGATACGATTACTGCTCCGGACGGCAATATCTATGCGATGCCGGCTCCGAACGAAGGCTTCCATGCGATGTTCATGCAGAAAATGTGGATTTACAAGCCATGGCTCGACAAGCTGGGTTTGGCCATGCCAACGACGACCGAGGAGTTCTACAATGTGCTGCAGGCATTCAAGACAAAGGATCCGAACGGCAACGGCAAAGCCGACGAAATTCCGTTTTCCGGCTCGCCGACCGGTTATTTGACACAGGTCCATAACTTCCTGCTCAATTCATTCACCTATTCCCCGATGTCCTGGCTGACGGCCAATAACGGCAAGATCGAGGTTCCTTACAACAAGCCGGAGTGGAAGGAAGGACTCAAATATTTGCGTCGCCTGTACGCGGATGGGTTGATGGATGCCCAGGCATTGACGCAGGACGGAAACCAACTGAAGCAGCTGGGCGAAAATCCGGACGTGCCGATTCTAGGCGCCGTCTCGACTTTACACATGGGCGAGTTTACCCAATTTTTCGGAGAGAGCGGACGTTGGCTGGAATACGTGGCGGTGCCTCCATTGAAAGGACCGGCTGGCGTACAGGTAACCCCGTACGACCCATACGGAGTTCTGAATACGGGGGCCTATGTCATAACGAAGGATGCGAAAAATCCGGAAGCCGCATTCCGCTTGCTCGACTTTATGTACAACACCGAAACGACGCTGCGCAGTTCCTACGGCGAGCCGGGCTCGGAGTGGGAGTGGGCGAAGGACGGGGAGATCGGCATCAATGGCGAACAAGCGGTGTGGAAGGCGCTGAAATCTTGGGGCAACGTGCAGAACGTACACTGGAGCTTGTCCGGTCCGATCTTTAATCCGTCGACGCTTCGTCTGAGCCAAGTCGACGATCCGACCAATCCGCTGGAGAAAATGCTGTATACCGAAACCAAAGAGAAATACGATCCTTACAAAGCAGGCTTGGATCAAATCGTGCCGCCGCTCTATCTGTCCGACGAGGATTCTTCGGAAATCGCCGATTTGCAGCTGACGCTGCACAACCGGGCGAATGAGATGCTTGTCCGCTCCATTACAGGCGATGTCGATATCGACAAGGAATGGGATGCCTACGTCAGTAGTCTGAACGATATGAACTTGGCCCGCTATTTGGAGCTTTATCAGAAGGCGTACGACGCCAAAAAATAAACCGGATGAGGGGAATGCGCATTGAAAGGGAAAGCGGTCGTCTTCCCGGATCGGAATCGCGTATCGTTCCAAACGGTCGATATTCCGGATCCGGGAGAGGATGACATCGTCGTAGAGGTGCGGCATTCGTGGATCAGCGCGGGAACGGAAGGCTCGTTCCTGCGCGGCGAGCGGATTGCCGGAGAACGGCCGTACGCGGAGGGCGATCCTTGGCCCTTCCCGCATGCGGCCGGGTATCAGAAGGTCGGCATCGTGCGCTCGGTCGGGCGTGACGTGCAGGGATTGCGGGAGGGAGACCGGGTGTTCGTGGCGATGAGCCGCGTCTCCGGGCTGTATTTTGCCGAAGCCGGCCACATTCAGCCCTCCGTCTCCGGCGCCGATCAGGTGTGGAAGCTGCCCGACGAGACGGACGATAGATCCATGTCCGCCTATGCCGGACTGGTGCTGGCGCAAGTCGGCTACAACTGCGGGATGCGTCCCGCGGTTGCGCCGGGCGAGCTGGCCGTCGTGATCGGCGACGGGCTTGTCGGGCATTGGGCCGCCCAGACGCTTGCCCATCGCGGCGCGGAGGTCGCGATGCTCGGTCGGCATGACGGCAGGCTTGGGCTGGCGGAGGCGTCGGTTCGCACGGTGAATCTGCGGCGGGAATCGGCAGGCTTGGCGCTGCGAGGCGAGGCCGTGGCGATCGTCGTTGATACGGTCGGCGCGATGGACACGGTGCACGAGCTGCAGCCGTTGATGAAGCGCGACGGCCATCTCGTGTCCGCGGGTTATCTCGGCACGGAAGGCATCGTCGATATTCAGAAGCTGAGAGAGCAGGAGATTACGCTGCATACTCCGTCGGGCTGGACGGGGCCGAGGATGGAGGCGACGATGCAGGCGATTCGCGAAGGCTGGCTGAAGACGGTACCGCTCATCACGCACCGTTATCCGGCGGACGAGGCGGAGACGGCGTGGGAGCTGATCCGCGGAGGCAGCGAAGCTTGTCTGGGCGTCCTGCTGGATTGGGATGGCGTATCGGAATCGTAACGAATTGCCGGAACGAGCGGCAGCTTGAGAGAGAGATTGAGAGGAGCCATATGGCATGGAGACAATGAGAACGCTTGTGATTCGCGGGAAGGAACAGGCAGAGGTCGTTCGCGTGCCGCTGCCCGAGCCGGGTCCGGGACAGGTGCTGGTCAAGGTGAAGGCGGTAACGACGTGTCCGCAATGGGATCTGCACATCTATCACGGCAAGCCGATGTTTGCCCATCAGGGGCCAGTCCCCTTTCCCTATATTCCGGGGCAGCCCGGACATGAAATGACCGGGACGATCGCGTCCGTGGGCGAAGGAGCGAGGCTCGCGGTCGGTCAAACCGTATGCGCATGGCGCGATCCGGGACAGCTTCGTCCCGGATGCTACGCCGAATACGTGGTCATGGACGAGGCCGACGTGATCGAGGTGCCGCAGGAGCTGCATTACACGCAGGTCGTATCGCTGGAGCTGGCGATGTGCATTGCCGGAACGATTATTCGGCTCAAGCGCACTCTGGGCATAGAAGGCAAACGGTGTGCGGTCAACGGGCTAGGTCCGGCCGGCCTGATCGCCTTGCAGATGCTGAAGGCCGAAGGGGCCTCGGAGGTCGTCGGCATCGATCCTCTCGCATCGCGACGGGAGCTGGCGAAGTCGTTAGGCGCAGACCGGACGTACGAAGCCGGATCGGACGAGCTTGCCGCTCGGACGGAGGCGGGGGCGCCGGATATCGCCGTCGATTGTGTCGGATACCCGGCTGCGGTTAGTTACATGATGGACCATACGAAGGAAGCGGTCGCTCTGTTCGCCGTCCAGCGGGAGGATTATGTCCTGAACCATTCGGGGCTGAGCGTCATCGGCTACCCGGGTCATTTTCGGGAATCCGCAGAGTATGCGCTGGAGCTTATCGTGGCAGGCAAGCTGGAGATGCGGCCCTTGATTTCCAAGGAGCTTCCGTTGGAGGCTTACGGGGAGGCCGTTCGGCTGCTGCGCGATCAAGAGGCTATCAAGATTTGCTTCGTGCCGTGAGCGAAGAATGGAGAAGGAGGCGAAGAGGCGGCAATGGAGGAAAATAAAGCGTGGGAAGCCTCGTGGATCTGGACGGAGCGCAATCGCGGGGAGCGGGCGGACGGCAACGAGCTGGTCTATTTCCGCAAAACGTTTCATCTTGTGAACGCCTATGCGGCCCGCTTGGTCGCGGAAGTGTCGGCCGACAGCCGCTATCGTCTATACGTGAACGGCGTTTCGGCGTCTACGGGGCCGGCCCGGGGCGATCTGCGGACCCACTATTACGAAACGATAGATTTGTCCGCGTTTTTGAGAGACGGTCTTAACACGCTGGCCGTGAAGGTGCTGCATTATAAGGAAGGGGAGCCTCGTCCTTCCGCGATTCCGAGCGCGCATACCGGAGCTTTGCTTTTTCAAGGCAGGGTAACGGATCCGCATGGACAAGAACTGCTGCGGCTCGATACGGACGAGTCGTGGCTGTGCCGGGCGGACGACGCGATCGCGTTCCTGCCGGAAAGCTATACCTGCGTCGGCGGCGGGGAGTCGGTCGAGGGAGACCGGCTTCCGCACGGCTGGCAGGAAACGGAGTTCGACGACCGGGACTGGAAGCGGGCCGTTGTCATTGCACGGACCCACCTGGAGCACGACGGTTTCCTGACGCCCTGGCAGCTTACGGCGCGGACGATTCCGCCGATGTTCGAGCGGGACAGAGCCTTCGTGAGCGCCACCCGCGCGGAGATGTCTCCGGGAGCAGTAATGCGGGAGGCTTCGTCCGAGCGGGAGTGGCTTCGGCTGCCCGCGCACGGCAAGGCGGTCATAGAGCTTGACGCCGGGGAGCTGACGACGGGGTATTTGCGAATGGAGATGGCCGGCGGACGGGGAAGCGAGATCCGTTTTCTGTGTTCGGAGGGCTATGAATCGGAGGACGGCGTCAAAGGCGTCCGCGATAAGGCCGAAGGCAACGTCCTGCGCGGGTACCTCGAGCGGTATTCGGTGGCGGGCCGGATGGCGGGAGACGAGGTTTATGAAACGTTCCTGTTCCGCACGTTCCGCTTTATCCGGTTTGAAGTCGAGGCGGGCGGCGAGCCGCTCGTCATTCATCGCGCGTACTACCGGGAAACCGGCTACCCGCTTGAAGTTCGGGCTTCCTTCGAGGCCTCCGATTCCAGTCTGGGGCCGTTGTGGGACGTCAGCGTGCGCACGCTGCAACGCTGCATGCACGAGGGTTACTATGACTGCCCGTTCTATGAGCAGCTGCAGTACAGCATGGATACCCGTCTGCAGGCGATGTTCACGTATGCGATTAGCGGGGATGACCGATTGGCGCGCAAGGCGATCTATGAATTCCATAGCTCGCTGCTGCCCGGCGGCATGCTGCTGAGCCGCTATCCGTCGATTCAACCGCAGGTCATTCCCGGCTTCGCGTTGTATTGGATCATGATGCTATACGACCACCTGCTGTATTACGGAGACGCTGAGCATGCGGCGCGCTACCGTCCGACCGTGGACGCTGTGCTGGACTGGTTCGCGCGCCGGATCGGCAGCGACGGTCTCGTCGGGGCCGCACCGCGAGGGTATTGGTCCTATGTCGATTGGGTGAAGGAGTGGGAGCGGACGCGCGGCGTTCCGTCTTCGGAAGGCCCGTTGACCGTGTATAACCTGATGTATGCGGACGCGCTGGAGAAGGCCGCCTTCATCAACGAGGCAACCGGCAGGCCGGAGATAGCCCGCGAGTACAGGGGCCGCGCGAAGGAAATTCTCGCGGCGGTCAACGCCCGCTGCCGCTCGGCCGAGCGGGGCTTGTACCGGGACGGACCCGAGCTGGAGTCGTACAGTCAGCATGCGCAAATCTGGGCGATTCTCTCGGGAGCGGTACACGGGCAGGAAGCGTCTGAGCTGGCGAAACGGCTGATGGAGGATTCCTCGCTGCCACAGGTGTCTTACTCGATGGCTTTCTTTCTGTTTCGCGCTTTGTCCTCGGCCGGGCGATACGACCTTAGCTTCGCGCTGTGGGAGCGGTGGCGGGAGCAGATCGGCCTGCATTTGACGACATGGCTGGAGGACCCGGTATCCCAACGCAGCGATTGCCACGCCTGGGGAGCCGTGCCTTTGTACGAGTTCACGTCCGAAATTCTCGGCGTAAAGCCGGACGGCATCGGATACGAACGCATCCGGATCGAGCCGAGGCCGGGTCCGCTGCAATGGGCGCAAGGCCAAGCCGTAACCCCACACGGACCGGTGGAGGTCGCTTGGCGCATTTCCGAAGGAGAGTTCCGGCTAGAGGTAGCCGGGCTGCGCGGGAGGACGGCGGACGTTAGGCTGCCGGACGGAACGGTTCGGCGCGTCGAAGGGAAGGATGGCGCCGAGTTCGCCTGCCGCATGCCGGGCAGCTCAGGTTAAGGGGGAAATGCGATGTTCTCCAAGGTCGCCGTCAGCGCGGTCGCCGCACTTATCGCCGCTGCGCTCCTGATCCTCGGACTTCCGGGATGCGGGACAGCGCCGGATTCGGGACCATGGGAAAGGAAGAGGCTAATGGAAATCCCCGCTTTCGCCTATGCGCCGGAGCATGATGCCGCAGACGGCGTCAGGGCGCTATTCTATGAAGGTCTGCCGTATGAAGATAAACCGACGAAGGTATTCGCTTACGTCGGCATGCCGGAATCGGGAACAGCTGCTGGCGAGGCCGGGGTACCGGCCGTCGTTCTTGTGCACGGCGGCGCCGGTACCGCCTATGTCGATTGGGTAAGGGAATGGAACCGCCGCGGCTATGCCGCCATCGCTATGGATTTGGAAGGTCATCTGCCAGAGTGGGATGAGCAGGCAGGCGGATACAAGCCTCACGAATGGGGAGGACCGGCCAATCAGCCGGTATGGAAGGACATCGACAGGCCGGAGCGGGAGCAATGGACTTACCATGCCGTTGCGGACATCGCCCTCGCGCATTCGCTTCTGCGTTCGCTGCCGGGAGTCGATCCGCAGCGTACTGGAATCGTCGGGGTGTCGTGGGGCGCAGTATTGACGGAAATTGCGGTCGGCACCGACGAGCGGTACCGCTTCGCGATTCCGGTCTACGGCAGCGGATTCGTAGCGGAGTCGGAAAGCTATTTCGGCGACGCTTATCGGAGCTGGCCGGAGGAAACCCGGGCGAGGTTCGAGCGTCTATGGGAGCCTTCCGTCTATTTGCAGCGCGCCAAGCTGCCAATGCTGTGGGTGAACGGGGATAACGACGCGCATTTTCCGCTGACCGTATTTACCAAATCCTACGAAGTCGTGAAGGACAACGCCGTTCTAAGCATTCATCCCGGCATGCCGCACAATCAGGAGGAAGCTGTCCGTCCGCCGGAAATTTACGCCTTTGCGGACAGCGTCGTATTCGGGGCAGCGCCGCTGGCCCGCATCGTCCGGCACGAATGGAGGAACGGGGCTGACGGCGTCGGCGTCTCGATCGAGCTGGATAGTCCCGAGCCGATTGTCCGCGCGGAGTTCTACTATACGCTGAACGTATCCGATCGACTCAGTCCGGTATGGAGCAAGCGGGTCGTGAATGTGCCGTCAGACGAAGGCCTGAAGCCGCGGATCGAAGCCGCGTTGCCCGCCAATACGAAAGCCTACTACGCGAACGCCATAGACGCGAGAGGTTATATCGTCAGCGTCGGGCTGATGGATATAGCAGGGAGGGCGAATGAATGAACCGCATTCTTCGATCTTTTGGTTACTGGCTGCTGGCTATCTCTATCCCGCTCGCTCAGACCGGCTGCATGCGTTCGCCGTCCGGAGAGGATAAAACGCAGGCGGACAATTGGATTCTCGACACGGGCTTCGAGCGCGGAGCGATGGTCTTCCATCCGATTCCCGGCGCGGCCCGAGTAAGCGGAAAGCTGGATTTCGGCCGCGATCTGGAAGGTCTAAAGTCGGAGTGGATCGTGTCGCAATGGAATTCCAAGAGCGATATCGCCAAAATAACGGGAAAGCGCGACGGCAAACGGTATACGTACGAGAACGCGTCCAAAACGTTGGCCGTATCGGACGACGGAACCGTAACTCTCCGGGTGGATACGGGAGAGGAGTACGACGCGCCCCGCGTCAGGCCAACCGACCCTTGGGTGCATCTGTACCTTGAGCAGCGGTACGGCAGCCCGTACAGGCTCGCGGACCGGGACGATCTGCGTCTGCGCTTTCAAGCGCGGATTAAGGAGTCCGAGTCCCTGATGCCGCCAGAACAGTACGATCCGGGCCTTCACGCCTCGATTGCCGTATTTTATATTATCGTCGGGGATCTGTCCGGCAGTGGGGACTTCCTGAATTTTTGCGTGCCGATCTATGACAATCGCCACGACGTTCCGCCGGGAGAATGGCATATCGATAGCGGCTTCAACCCGGCGGGAGACACGCACAAGCTCATCTATACGCTTGACGGCGGCGGCCTGTACGATTCGCCGACCGGAGACGGACAATGGCATCGCGTCGACGTCGAACTGCAGCCGCACATCGAGCAGGCGCTGGAGATCGCCAAGCAGAACGGTTATTTCGACGGGGTCTCCTATTCCGATCTCGGATTGGAAGCGATCTATATCGGCTGGGAAGTTCCCGGCGTCTTCAGAAGCGAGATGCAGATCCGGGATATGGCGATCTTCTAAGGCAGTCCGGCAGTCCGGCAATGCTAGGCGAGAGTAATAGGGGTGTCCCATAAGCAGGGGCGTATAAGGATGATCGATTAAGCGACTTTGTACGGTTTTTCATACAAACTTCCATCGTTTGAGCCCGATTTGAGGTGCTTTGTACGATATTCCGAACAAACATTCTCATTTTGAGCCTGATTCGAGCTGCGTTGTACGATTTTTCGGCTAAATTCCCTGCGTAAACATTTGTGTGCAAATAGACAGATTCGCAGTAAAAGTTCGATTTCCATGGATTCAATTGGCGAAAAATACGATTCAATCCGAATTTATTCGTTGTCTGGTCGTGGCGGGGATCGTAATCGTTATTTCGGTGCCCCCGCCGATCTTGCTGCGAATGGACACCCCGTATTCGTTGCCGAAATATAATCGGATCCGCTGTTCGACGTTACGAATCCCATAACCTAAATAGACTCCGTCGTTCGGCTTGAAGATCTGGGCAATCGTGTCTTCGCTCATCCCGGATCCGTCGTCTATGATGCGGAAGACGATATGCCCCTCGTCCATGACGGCATGAATCCCGATGCGGATAATTCCTTCTCCGCTCCAACCGTGCTCGATGGCGTTCTCGACGAAAGGCTGCAAGATCAGCTTAACCGTGTCGTAGACCAGAACCGAAGGGGCCACTTCGAATTCGGCGACCAATCGATCCGTGTATTTGATTTTTTGAATCTCGATATACGCTTTGATCTGCTCGAGTTCCTTGGCGACCGAGATGAGCGTCTCGCCGTTGTTCAGCGAATATCGATAAAACTTGGACAGCTCCATAACCATCGATTGAAGCTTCTCCAGCTCCCCGAATTTGGCCAATCGGCTGATCGAAGAGAGCGTATTGTATAGAAAATGAGGGTTGATCTGCGCTTGCAGCGATTCCAGCTCGAGCTCCTGCTTTTCTATCTTGGTCAGGTACGTTTCTTTAATCAGCCGATTCATATGCTCGCCCAATTGATTCAGCCCGGACGCGATGAACGTAAATTCGTCGCCGCCCTTATAGCGGATTCGTTTGTCGAACTCGCCTTCTTGGAACATGCGGAGTAAGGAAACCACCTTGCCGATCCGTTTCGAGAACACCCGAGAAATGAAGATGCTGGCAATGGCGCATACGGATATGCTGATCAGACAGACGAGGACGGTCCAATTCGCGAGCCGCTTCGCGTTGTTTTCCAAGAGCTCGATCGGAATTACCGCGGCTAATTTCATGTTGATTCCGGGGAGCTCTTGCGAGATGACCATCTTGTTATCCGATGCGTAGTCGACCAGATTGCGATGAATTAAAGTATCCTCCGAGGAATACGCGATCCTGTCCCGAGCATCGATGGCAAACACCAACGTACCCGTTCCCAGCTTGCGATAATCCAGGCTTTGAAAAATTCCGGCGATCTTGGTCGTAATTCGGATAAAGCCGATTTGACTGTGCGTGAACGGGTCGCTCGAGTCGACCAGTCTGCGAAGGAAGGAAATATTGCCGTGCTCGCGATCGTCTCCGATCTGCTGCCATAACATCGTTTTCCCGTATTGTTCTTCCGGAAACCGCTTGTACCAATCTTCATTCTCGATGCGGCTAATGTTGTACATTTCGAACGAACGCTTCTGCACCCCGAGTGGATCGATCTGCTGCTCGGATTTTCCGTAGATTTCGGGAAACGCCGGATTGTTCATGTAAACGGTCAATTGAATCTCTTGTCCGGTGGCGTTTATCGTGCTTTGGAATTTGGGAATGACATATCTGACGGTACTCTCGTAGCTATCCCAGCCCATGTTATAGTTCTGAATATCTCTAGCAAGGGTGTCGTCGTTGTACAGGAGATCGGATATACGGCGTATATCGTCAAGCTTGAAAGCGACATTGTCCCCGATCTGCTGAAGCGTTTCCATCATATTGTCGCGTTTTTGCTCTTTCATCGAGCTCATGAAGGTCGTATAAGAGAATAAGCCGATCGCGATAATCGGCACGAGGCAAATAAGAATATAGGAGATCAATAGCTTATAGCCGAAAGGAATATATCTTTTACGCGTGTCCTCCATCCGAATGCCTGCCCCCGATCAGCTTTGCCTTCTGAATTCCAACGGAGATATCCCGAAGCAATCTTTGAATTGTTTGCTGAAATAATTCAGATTCCGGTAACCTACTTTATCCGCGATTTCATATATTTTCAGATTCGTATCCGTTAGAAGCTCCTGGGCTTTCAAAAGGCGCGCTTGAATCACGTAATCCGTAAAGGCGACTCCCGTTTCTTCCCTGAACATTAACCCGAGATAATTGGGGGTGTAAGAGAAGGTATTCGCGGCATTTCGCAAAGTAATGACTTCATGAATATGAGCGTGAATATAGGCGATAATTTCCTGAGCTAATTTTGAGTTTTTCTTGTTTTGCTTTTTATCGCAATCCGCGAGGGCTTGTTTCAGGTCGGGCAATGGAGGCTTGCGATCCGTACTCCGGGCTTGCACGATTTCCATATAGGCTCTTTCCGTTTGCTGCCGGCTCTGCTCCTGGTCCAGCATTTCCTTTACTTTGGTTAAAGCTTCATAGACCTCGTTGTCGTTAACCGGTTTCAAAATATAGGAACAGGCATTAAGACTTAAAGCCTGCTTGGCGTAGGCGAAATCCTCGTACCCGCTAATGAAGACGATTCGTATGCTTTTGTTTCTCTCTTGCGCCAGCTTGGCTAGCTCCAAGCCGGACATCTGGGGCATGCGAATATCGGTAACAAGGACGTCCAGCTCCGCTTGGCCGATGTATTTGGCAGCGGAAATCGCGCTGTTCTGCGCGCTTACGACTTGCATGTTCAGTTGCTCCCACGGAATGAATCTTCGCAACGCCTCCAAGTCTAAATCCTCATCGTCCACAAGCAGCACGTTGTACATTCGGATTCCTCCTTTTCCTGTGTCATGCCGAAAGAGCATACTATTTCTAGTATACTCTCTAGAGGTAGTTCCAAAAGTCCAATTTTGATCACGAAGCATCACTTGAAGTGTATTCGACGTCGAATCTTGAATTCAGCCGGGCCTTCCGGTTTATTGGCCGTTCATTTTTTTAAGATTTTCTTGCCACCTTGCCGTTTCGTACTCCAGCAGCTTAACGTAACCGGCCTTATTCGCGGCGTCCTCGCCATCCTTGATGATTTTCTCGACCTCCTCATCGCTTCCGGCATAGAGACCTTTGGCAATGACGCTGGTTTCGATATCCGCTACTTTCTGCAGAACTTTGCCTTCCTCGGATGCGGGGTCCGGAGTCAAGTTGGAAAATTGCGTCGTGTTAAAGGAGGTTTTCCATGCAATCGTGAACTGGGCTTCCGCCGCCCAATCGCGTTGATCCTCGGGCAGCTTCATGTTGTTGCTCGCCTTGGAGCCGTCGATAAAGCTCGTATTGCCGGCCCATTGAAAGCTGTCTGTAACGGCCATGAATTTGGTTCTCTCTTCCACGTCTGTCTTGAACTTCTCCGTCCAGATCGGCGCGCCGTCCTCATCCGTTCCTTCCCAATACAAGCCTTCGGGTCCCCAGAAAATGATACGTTCTCCTTCTTCTCCCGTTAACCAATCCAGGTAAGCGAATATCCCCTCCGGATTTTTGGCTTCGGTCGTAATGACGTTAACGTTCCAGCCGATGCTGTCGTAGTTGTTGGGATAGACTTTGTTGGGATCTACGCCTTCCTTGCGCAGCGGCCAGATCATCGTATATCCGGCGTTAGGATCGTTCTTCTTCAACTCGACCGTCGCTTGGCTGCCCAGATCCGCCGTGTCGTAGGAAGCATATACGGCAACTTTACCCGTATTTAGCTTTTCGACGACTTGATCTCTCGTTTGCGTAAGGGCATCTTGGGTAATGAGCTTCTCGCGGAACAGAGTGCTGGCGAACATAATCGTTTCCTTGAATGCCGGATTGGCGAAGAGAGACGTCAGCTTGTCGCCCGAAGGCACGAACCCGTACGAAGTGTAAGCGGCGGTGTGATCCTCCCCGAATCCGGAATAGAGAATGCTGATGCCTTGCGTTCCATAGCCGATGTCGAAGGGAATGACGTCGGGGAACTTCTCCTTAACAAGCTTCAAGTAGGCATACAGATCGTCGAACGTTTCCAGCCTGGGGGAGCCCAGCTCCTTGTAGATGGTTTTATTGATCATATATCCTCCGTTGCCCATCGGAGTAGACGTATACCAGTTCGGAAATTGATAGAGCTTGCCGTCGTCGGATCGGAGCATGTTCAGCGTTTCTTCTCCGGCGTATTTCTTCAGATTCGGATATTTATCGAGATAATCGTCAAGCGGAACGAGTTTCCCGGCTTGGCGCAGCTTTTCCACTAAAGGACCTCGATCCATGAACATAACGTCCGGCAAATCCTTGGAGGCGACCATCGTATTAAACTTCTGAACGGATGCTCCTTGAGCGGGGACGGGGATGACGTTCACCTTTTTATTTTCCTTGATCCATTGGGTAGCGGGGTCTTCGCCCCAAGGCTGCATGGTGTACCAGTCGTAATTGCCGTAGAAGGAAAACTCCACGGGCGTTTCGCCGAATACGAAGGCGCTGGATTCATGGACGGGAGCGCTATTTTCCTTTTCCTTATTCGAACATCCCGCAATGACGATCGCTAAGCCTAACGCAGCGGACAGCAGCATACCGACAACAAAGCTTTTTTTCTTCAACGGAGATCCCCTCGATTCGTCTATTTGTTATTCTTTTAATGAGCCTACCATTACGCCTTTGACAAAATACTTCTGAACGAAAGGGTATACGAGAATGATAGGAATCGTAGCGACCATCATGGTGGCCATCGTCAGCGATTTGGTCGTAATTGTGCGGGCGGATGCCATATGGCTTTGAGCGGCCGAGCTGGTCTGCATCATCTGCTCCGACATGATATTGGAGCTAAGGATCTGCTGAAGCAGCGTCTGGATCGGCAGCAGCTTGGCGTTCGAAATGTACAGCGTCGCCGTAAACCAATCGTTCCAATGCGCTACGGCCGTGAACAAGGCCAATGTGGCGACGACCGGCCCCGAGATGGGCAAGACGATGCGGAACAGCGTCTTCCAATATCCGCATCCATCCATTCTGGCCGATTCTTCGAGACTATCGGGCAGCTGCCGGAAGAAAGTCCGAAATACGATCATATTCCAGATGCTGATGAGAGCCGGGATGATCATCACCCAGAACGAGTTCATTAATCCGAGCGAACGGACCAGCATATAGGAGGGGATTAAGCCCCCGTCGAAATATAAGGGAATGATGCAGAAGATCATATAATACTTGCGGCCGACAAGCTCTTTCTTGGACATCCCGTATGCAAATATAGCCGTCAATAAGATAGAAAGCAACGTTCCCGCTACTGTCCGCAGTATGGAGATAAGGAAGGCCTGGGTAAGCCGCTTGTCTTGAAAGACGACCTCGTAGTTATCGAAGGTAAAGTCTCTCGGCCAGAAGGTGACCCCTCCGAGCGACGTGTCCGACCCGGTGTTGAAGGAGATAACCGCGGAATTCCAGAACGGATAGAAGGTAACGAATACGAGCAACGCCAAGAGAAAATAGATGACACCCGACGATAATCGCTCACCATAGGATATTTTCATGAAGTAATCTCCAAACTGAGGGTATTTACCATAGGCTATTGCCGGATTTCCGGGCAATGGCGTTGGCGACGGTCAGCAGGGCAACGCTGATGATCGCTTTGAACAGCCCGACTGCGGCAGCGTAAGAGAACAGCGAATTCCGGATGCCTACTCTATACACGTACGTATCCAGGACGTCGGACACATCTCGGACAATATCCGATTGCAGCAGCAGAATGTCCTCGAATCCGGCGCTGAGTAAATCCCCGATCGCAAGAATCAGGAAAATAGAGATAACCGGCATAATACAGGGCAGGGTAATGGCATAGATTTTCTTGAATCGACCTGCTCCGTCGATGGAAGCGGCTTCATACAAGTCCGGATTTACGCCGGAGATTGCGGCAAGGTAGACGATGGACGCGAAACCTACGCCTTTCCACAGCCCGGTTGCGATCAAGATCGTCCAGAAGTAGTTGGGAATCGTCAACCAATTGACGGGCTCGTCGATCAGATGCAGCTTCTCCAAAGCGATATTCAAGCTCCCGTAATCGGCGGAGAGCAGGGTCGCCACGAATCCGGACACGATAACCCAGGATAAGAAATGGGGCAAGTAGCTGACCGTCTGCACCACTCTCTTGAAGAGCGGAATTTTAACCTCGTTCAGCAGCAAAGCCAGCGCGATCGGAGCGGGAAAACCGACGATAAGCTTCAGTAAGCTGATGCCGAGCGTGTTGCGTATGACCGTCGTAAATTCCGGGGCATAAAGAAACTCTTTGAAGTTAGCCAATCCGACCCACGGACTGGCGTTAAAGCCTTGAAAAATGTCGTATTCCTTAAACGCGATCAGAATGCCGTACATGGGAACGTAACTAAAGATGAAAATAAAGAGCAGAGCAGGGATCACCATTAGTTGTAAATCCCATTGACGCAGGAATAATCTTCTTGTCTTCACGGAGATCCTCCTTAAGCGGGATTGCGATGAACTTCACGTATTGCGGCAGCGGGCGGCTGCCGCAATACTTGCCGCGTACTTACCAGGATCTGCGGTTATCGATTTTCTTGAGGTCGTTGTCCGTCCATTTGCCGTAGAGGAAGAAGGACAGATTCTGAATCTCCGGAAGCTGGTTGCGGATTCCGGCGTAGATCTCATGGTATTGCGCGTTGCTCCACCAGACGTCCAGTCCGGGTATGATTTCTTTGGCGCCGATCTTGGCCTTGGTTTGCGCCAAGATTCCCGTGCTGTTGTATACCCAGGAAGGCTGGAAGTCCCAGTCGGCGAAATAAGCCATCGGAGATATGAAATCCACGTAGTTCTTGAATTTCTCTACATCTTGGCCGACTTCCTCGAATTCCGGGGGCAAAATATATACGCCGGTAAAGAGGTCGGGGACGATGCTCTCGATATCCGCTTCTACGTCGCGCACATAGTTCGCAATCTGAGTCGTTCTCCAATCGTTCCACTGCGTTCTCTGTGCGTTATCGGTCGTGAAGTCGATTGTTACGGGGTCATAGCCATAAGCGGCGTTATACGCTTGTCTCGTATAGTCGCTCATGTCCATGTTGTAGTCGTCGAAGCGCAGCCAATCCAATACGACCCCGTCAATGTCGTAGTTGGACACGATTTCTCTAATGATAGAGCGTTCGTATGCTTGTACGTCCGGATGGATTGGATTAACGAAATATTCATTGTTATTCGATCCGGTGAATGGCACGACCTGACCATTCTTAAGCGCCATCATTCTCCAGGAAGCATCGTGATCGAAGGCGGCCTTATCGTGAAACTGCGGGATCCAGGCCCTGACTTGAATGTTCCGGCTATGCGCTTCCGCGATGACGTCGGCCAATGCGTCGAACTGGGCGTAACCTTGCGCGATAGGGGCAATGTCGCTGTCGTAGAACACGTAACCGGAAGGAACCGTATCGTCTTCGTCTTCCTTCACGTTCAGATTGATGACGGAGACATGACGCTTGGCGGCGTTCTTCATGAAGGCGACGACATCCGCATGCTTTTTGAAATTTTCAACGGTTCTTACGATGATTTCGGTAACGAAGGGGCCGTTCGCCGCTTGCGCCGACGGGGCTTGGGGAATACCTGCGCAGCTCGCCAACAATATAGCGGCCAAGACAAAGGCAAGCTTAGAAGAATGCTTCTTAGTCATGTTATCCATACCCACCTTAATGGATTATTCGACCGGTCGATGACTTTATAGTAAGCGTTCTCTAAACGCAAAACCACAGCAATATCCAACAATAAGTGCAACAAATCAATGATGGTGGCGATTGCCCCGTCGAGCTGCTTCAGATGCGAGATGCAGATCAGGGATAAGCCCCTTTTTTGAGCAACTCATAATAAAAAGCTTGTAAAAAAAATATCTTCGTGCAGAATTAAGAGGGGATACTACATTCAAGGAGTGGGGATTTGAGAAAGCAAAAGCCAATGTCGTTCGATGAACTGTTGAAGGATTTGCAAGGCCAGAAGACGATTCAGGAAGATCCGAACCATATCTCGTTGGGCAAGCTGTTTAATGAAGCGTTTATTAGCAGGCATTCCAACTCGGCAAGCTTTGACGAGCTTCTGGAGAAAGGCAATTTCCAAGCCAAGACTTGGGAAGACATAGACAATATTCTTGAAGAGCTGTTGGATCGCCATATCGCAAGGGAAACGGATTTTGCGAATTGGAAAGCGATGCTGGATACGGCAACTAGGGAATATAACGAGAAAAGCTAGAACATCAAAACACCTTATTCCGCCAAGACTCCGGAATAAGGTGTTTTGATGTTAAGCCGCTTAGTTCTTCCGGAACAGCTCCGGAAAAGCCTCTCCTACGAACAGATCGCCGTCGGCTCAGCCCAGCAGGCCCACGTTCATGTGGCCGTTGCCGCGCGTGTCGGCATCCCGTTTGTTTTCAATCCTGGCCTGATGGCAAAAACCGGAATGCTTTCAAATCGAACCGACTGCCCGGCAAGAACATCAGCGTGACCGTCTGCGAACCGGAGACGCGTTCTCGCAACGCGAATTCCCGTTCGACGTAATTTTCGGAGGAGCCGAACTCGATGATATGTTTCTGTTCTCCGTCGGAACCTTCGAACAAGAGATGGATTGTGTTCCGGTCGAGCGAGGAGCGCCCGCAGAGGACGAACTTCGTGCTGCCGCTTTCCCCGAAGTCCAAGTTGCGATACACGAGGGAGACGTTATTGCCGATGTTCTCGATGGCGTCTGCCGCGATCGTGAAGGAATCCCCGTAAATCTGATCGTGATCGAGTGCGTTCAGCCGTTCATAAGCCTTGAGCACCCGCTCAAACCGGAAGCCTTTCAGATGGATTTTGCGGCGCAGGACGAAGCTGAGCGTGGTCACGCCTTTCAGACGTTTCGGCAGGCGGTACGTTTCCTCCTGGTAGACATTCCAGCGCGAAGGCTTCTGATAGGTAACCTGAGTCAGCAAGGCGGCGTCCTCTTCTCCAGGGATGCCTTCCCAGATTTCCATCGGGAACCGCCCACCGTCCAGAGAGAAGATCGGCAAGGTAATGACGTCCGCCCCGACGGGCCCGAAGTCCACATTTTCGAAGCAAATCCGGCTTTCCCCATCCCTCGCCGTCGCGATACCCCGTTCGTTGCCGTTCGTCAGGTTCCGGCTCGTGCCGCTGTGATAGCCGGCGGAGACGAATTCGTACGGGTTCAGATAGGCTTGCCCCAATCCTTCAATATGGAATTCCATGATTGAATAGAGGCGGACGCGGTCGGCTCCGTTGCGCGTGCCGCAGCGGACGTAGACGTCGCCGTCCCCCAAGGCAGAGAGGACGGCTTCCTGCCCGTTCGCTTCCAGGGCGGCAATGTTGGAGTCTATGCCGGCTGCGTTAGTGACCCTCCATTCGACTTCCGCATAGGTGGCGTCGCTGGGATGAATGCGGACGCGCACGGGCAAAGAGCGCCGCTCCGCATCCAGCCGATTGCCCTCCGGATAGACGATTTCCAGCTTGCGGACGGGAATTTCGCCCGCCCGATCGCCGAGCGATTCCTGCCCGGCATGTGGATCTGCGGTCCAGGCGTACAGCGAGCAGGCCCCTTCTTCTCCGCCGTTCCCGAGCCGCTGAGGCTTAACGGTCGTCAGGACGAGCTCGGCAGGCTCTAGCCCCTGCGAATCCGCCCGAACGGTAATCCGGCCAGGCTCCGGATTGGCCGCGATCACGGCCAGCAGCTTGCCGCTGAACATTCTGCGGCTCACGCCTTTGTAAGAATCGTAGTCGGTGCTGTCCCCGTTGTCCAATCCGACTAACCGGCCAGCACCGTCTACGGTCACGGACACGCGGTTATTGGCGTTCTCGACAGGACGTCCTTCCCGGTCGACGGCGGAAATTTCGATGAACGTGAGGTCCGAGCCGTCCGCCGCTATCTCCGTTCGATCCGGGGCGAGCATGAGCGCGGCCGCATCCCCGTAGGAGGAGCGAACCTTCTCCGCGACCTTACGGCCCTCTTCGTCGTACGCCACTGCGCGCAGAACGCCTTCGGAATAAGGGATCCGCCAATCGCCGACCAACCTTTGCCCGTGCGCGTGGTCGATGCGAAAAATGCCGAGCGAAGCGTCGTTAAAGAACAGTTCGACGGTTGGCGAGTTGGAGCACACCCGGACGTCGATCATCTGTCCTTCCGAGAAGTCCCAGTAGGGGAAAACATGAACCATCGGCTTCACGCGGTAATCGGTCCATTCGGCTTGGTAAATATAGTACGAGTCCTTCTTGAAGCCTGCGGTGTCGAGCTGCCCGAAATACGAGTTCTTCGTATGGTAAGGGGTCGGTTCCCCGATGTAATCGAAGCCGCTCCACAGGAACTGCCCTAGCGAGTAGGCCGCGTCCCGGTCGGCGATAATGCAGCTTTCCGTACTCTTCGCGCCCCAACTCGTGGAGCTGTTGCCCAGCGAGGAGCATTGTTCGTCGTCATCGGCGAGCACGGATTGGGACAACGGGAAATGGTAGACGCCCCGGCTTTGTACGGTGGAGGAAGTTTCGCTGCCGTAGATGACCCAGTCCGGATGCTGCCCGTGATGGAGATCGTAATATTTCTCCCCGTAGTTGTAGCCGGCCAGCTTCACCAGATCGGCGCACTTCTGCGCGTTCTCCCAGGGCATATAGTTCGAGCCGATCGTCACGCGCGCGTTGCCATTGGGGTCGTGGGCCAGCACTTCGTCCCGCAGCCGCTTCGTCCATTCCAGCCCGCTTTCGTCGGCATGGGTATCGTAAATCTCGTTGCCGATGCTCCACAGGATGAGGCTCGGGTGGTTCCGGTCGCGCCGCACCCAGCTGGCGACGTCCTTGCGCCACCAATCGGGGAAAAAACGAGCGTAGTCGAACTTCGTCTTCTTCCGTTCCCACATGTCGAAGGCTTCCGATACGATCAGCACGCCCATTTCGTCCGCCAGCTCCATCAGTTCGACGGCGGGGATGTTATGCGCGGTGCGGATCGCGTTGACCCCCATCTCCTGCAGCAGGGAGAGCTGCCTCCGCAAAGCAGCCTTGTTGACGGCGGCGCCCAGGCAGCCCAGGTCGTGGTGCTGGCAGACGCCGTAAAGCTTCACGTGCCGGCCGTTCAGGAAGAAACCCCTCTCGCTGTCGAACGCCAACGCGCGTAAGCCGAAGATTTGGCTTTCCTCATCGGTTGACGTGCCGTCCGCGGCTCGAAGCTCCGTTGCCAGCCGATAGCAATAGGGCCGTTCAATGTCCCACAGCTCGGGTTGTTCCACCCGCAGAACGGCGGGAACGCGAACGGTCACCCCTTCCTGCGCGGCAGGGACGGGCGTCTCGGACATGGCCGCGAGATTGCCTTCACGGTCGAGCACGCGGTGGCGAAGCGTCAACCCGGCCGCGGCCGGGGCGCCGAACGCGACCTCCGTTTCCGTTTCGATCCGCCAGGCCCCGCCGGTATCCAGCTCGGCGGAGATATAGATGCCGTCCGCCGCCAGGTGCGTGTCCGTATAGGTTTTGAGCCACACGCTCCGATAGATGCCCGCGCCGGAATACCAGCGGGAATTGGGCGCTTCGTGCACGACGCGGACGACAACCATGTTGTCCCCGGCCCGAAGGAACGGAGTGATTTCGAATTCGAAGGTGGAGTAGCCGTATTTCCACGTTCCCGCCTCTTGTCCGTTGACGTAGAGGGTGGAGTCCATGTATGCGCCTTCAAACCGGAGCGAGAAGCGGGTGCCCGGATACATCTCGTCCTTCGTCATCGTCCACGTTTTGCGGTACCAGCCTTCCCCGTTTTCGTAAAGGTTGCGGGCATCGTAGATCAACCAGTCGTGCGGCAAGGCGACCGGCGTCCAGGCTGTGTCGCCGGATAGAACCGCTTCGTACCCGGTACGGAGCGGGTGTTTGGAAAAAGACCAATCGTCGTTGAACATGCGCTTTCTGCTCATCTTCAGCAGGCTCCTTTACGGACGGAATAGGCGGGAGAACTCAGCCGCTCTGGCACTTGAACACGGTCGAAGGGGGGTAGCCTTTGACCGATTTGAACACATTGCTGAAATACGAAATGTCGCGAAATCCGCATCGTTCGGCAACCTGCGTGACGGAGAACCCGCCGGTGGACAGCAGCATTTCCGCATGGTTGATCCGGATCATGTTCAAATGCTCCTTGAAGGAATAGCCCATGTTTTTTTTGAATAATTTCCCCAGGTATACCGGATGGAGGCCCACGATCTCGGCCATTCCGGCCAAATCCAACTCTTCCGCATAGTGTTCGGCGACATACACGAGTACTTGATTCACCCGTTGGTCGGCTCTCGCGGAATCGCGTCTGATGTTCGACAGCAGCCGATGGAGAATCAGCATGAACAACGCACGGGCCTGCATGAGGTATCCGGGCTGTCTACTCATCCAGACGTGAGTAAATTGCTTGAAATAACCGATCAGTTCGTTCGTGATGACGTTTTTCGTCACGGTCTGGAGCGGGAGCGGTTCCGTGTTCTCGTTCGGGAGCCATTTGAAATTGAAGGCGTAGGAGTGCGCCGGATTTTCCTTGAACGTATGCGCTTCGCGCACGCTCCCTACGGGAATGTAAACGACATCCCCGGCTTCGACGGTGTGCTTGACGCCATTGACGTAATAATTGGACTTGCCTTCCACGACGAAGGTCAGATCGTGAAAGTCGATCGTTTGCTTAATGATTTCCCAGTTGGGAAAGCATCGCCTGTCCACGAAAAACACGACGTCCGGGATCATATCCTGCAACCGTTCGAATTCCGTTTCCATGGGGGGGGATCACCTTCCTTGTCGCTTGAAGTCCCGAAGGCACTACGGGGGTGCAACTGGATTCATCTTACCACCGGAGTCCCAAGAATTGAATCAGGATGTTTAATAATTACAAAAAATATCTAGTTGCTCTATGGATAGTGAAAACGCTTAAATCTATAATTTGAGCAAATGAATGATTTTTCCCTCGACCAAGATACCTTATTCCACTTGGGAATCCAAGAATTTTCCGTGAATGTCTTTTTGTTTAGTGATTGAATTGTTGCAAGTTTGATTTGGAGGAAAATGAATTGGAAAATGACAACAAGATCATCGTTCTGGAGTCGACAAGCCGAAACGGGAAGGGCGTGGGGGAAGGGTACAAAGCATGGCTGCGCTATCCGCCGCTGAATCTGAATCAAGCGAAAGAGTATGCTTCATGGTGCGGCGAAATCGTCATTGCCGCTTCGGAGCCGTCGGCTGTGCTGAAGAATGCCTGCGATGAGCTTGTGAACGGCATCGGATCGATGCTGGGCACAGCGCCCCAGATCGGCGGAAGCGGGAAGCTCCCGCGCTTTCTCCGAATTACGACGGGCGATCTCGCTGAATTGCAGGGAGCGATGGAGACGGCTGAACTTGAGGAGTTGGGAGAAGAAGGTTACGTGCTGAAGACCGTTCGGGAACCTGAACGGGAATACATCGCGATTGCCGGGCGGACGGATCGGGGCGCGCTGTACGGGGCGTTCCATTTCCTTCGCCTGATGCAGACCGGCCAAAGCGTGAATGATCTCCGCGTGATTGAGAAGCCGGCCGCCAAACTCCGGATGATCGATCATTGGGACAACATGGACGGCAGCATCGAGCGGGGGTACGCGGGCCAATCGATTTTTTACCGCAATGGGAAGTTCATCATGGATCGTAAGCGCATTCGCGATTATGCTCGCATGATGGCGGCCGTCGGATTGAACGCGATCTCCATCAACAACGTGAACGTGCACGAGACAGAGACGCGTCTCATTACCCCCGAGCTGCTGCCTTCAGTAGCGGCGGCGGCCGATATATTCAGGGAGTATGGAGTCAGACTTTTCCTAAGCGTGAACTTCGCCAGTCCGATTCCGTGCGGCGGGCTGACGACGGCCGATCCGCTCGATTCGGGGGTGAGGCGATTCTGGACGGAACGGGCTGCCGACGTGTACCGCCACATTCCCGATTTCGGCGGCTTCCTGGTCAAAGCCGATTCGGAATTTCAGCCGGGACCGTTCACTTACGGACGCGACCATGCGGACGGGGCGAATATGCTCGCAGAGGCGCTGCGTCTCTACGGCGGCATCGTAATCTGGCGCTGCTTCGTGTACGACTGCCTGCAAGACTGGCGAGACCGGAAGACCGACCGCGCCCGGGCCGCCTACGATCATTTCCGTCCGCTGGACGGCAAGTTCGCCGATAACGTCGTGCTGCAAATCAAGAACGGTCCGATGGACTTCCAGGTAAGGGAGCCCGTTTCTCCGCTTTTCGGGGGACTACGGCAGACGAACCAGGTGCTGGAGCTGCAAATCACTCAAGAGTATACAGGGCAGCAGAAGCATCTTTGTTTCCTGGTTCCGCAATGGAAGGAGGTCTTTGATTTCGACACTTATGCGTCAGGCGAAGGTTCAACAGTGGCGAAAGCGGCGACGGGCGAATTGTTCGACCGGCCGCTTGGCGGAATTGCAGGCGTATCCAATATCGGGGACGACTCCAATTGGACCGGTCATCTGCTGGCGCAAGCCAATTACTATGGATACGGCCGGTTGATATGGCGCCCGGAGCTGACGGCGGAGCAGATTGCCGATGAATGGGTGCGAATCACGTTCGGACTCGATCCGGTCGTCGTCGCGACGATATGCCGCATGCTGCTCGATTCCTGGATCATCTACGAGAAATACACGTCGCCGCTCGGAGTCGGCTGGATGGTCAATCCCGGCCATCATTACGGCCCGAATGTCGACGGATATGAATATTCGAAGTGGGGGACTTACCATTATGCCGACTGTCGCGGGGTAGGAGTAGATCGGACCGTTAAGACGGGCACCGGTTATACGGGACAGTATCACGACGAGGTTGCCGCGCGCTTCGAAGCGATCGAGAGCTGTCCGGACGAACTGCTGCTTTTCTTCCACCACGTGCCCTATACGCATGTGTTGAAATCCGGCAAGACCGTCATACAGCACATATACGACACGCATTTTGAAGGCGCCGAGCAGGCGGACAAACTGGTGGACGCCTGGCGCGGCTTACAAGGCAAAATAGATGAAGCTCGTTATGAGAGCGCGCTGAGTCGTTTGCAAGAGCAATCGAAGCATGCCAAGGAATGGCGGGACGTTGTAAACAGCTATTTCTTGCGCAAGTCGGGTATTGACGACGAGCAAGGCAGAACAATCTACTAGACGGGGGGAGAACAAAGGATATGGAAAAGAATGCGTGTAGGGCGGTGAGGCTTTGGCTGCTGCAGTGAGAAGAAAATCGCTTGGATATTTGAAACGATATTGGGTTCTCTATGCAATGTTGCTCCTGCCGGTATCCTTTTTTATCATTTTCCGTTACATCCCGATGAATTACATTCAAATCGCTTTCAAGGATTACAGCATTGTCAAGAGTCCGATGGAAATGGAATGGGCGGCAAATCACGGGTTCGAATATTTTATCAAGGCTTTTTCCAATCGCGATTTCCTTTACGCTCTGAGAAACACTCTTCTTCTTAACTTTCTGGACTTGGTATTCGGCTTCCCAGCGCCGATTATATTGGCCATCATCTTTAATGAACTCGCCTTCAAGCGGTTTAAGAAGTTTACCCAGACGGTTGCCTATATGCCGCACTTTTTGTCATGGATCATCGTTGCAGGCATGGCGCTTCAACTTTTTGCGCCTAGCTCGGGTCTCGTCAATATCATGCTGAACAAGCTGGGGTTTGAATCCATTCCGTTCCTGAACGACTCCATGAATTGGGTGATCACCTACGTTGCGCTAGGCATATGGAAGAGCGTCGGTTGGGGCACCATTCTCTATTTGGCAGCGATTGCAGGGATTAACCCGGAGCTTTACGAGGCTGCTTCCGTGGACGGGGCGGGACGCATGCGAAATATTTGGCACATTACGCTGCCGGGATTGCGTTCTACCATCATCGTATTGCTCATTCTAAACCTTGGTCATATTCTCGGCAGCGAATTCGACAGACCGTTTGCGCTTGCCAACAAGCTGGTGACGGATGTTTCGAACGTGATCTCGATATTCGTTTACAACTATGGGATTCGAGGTTTGCAATTCTCACTATCGACTGCCGTCGGTTTGTTCCAATCCGTCGTTGGCGTCATTTTCCTGTTCGGGGCAAACGCCTTGGCCAAAAAATTCGGCGAACGCGGCATCTGGTAGGGAGGGGAATCTATGATTAAATCAAAAAGCACCAAATTAGGGGATTGGATCATCGTTTTCATTTGCGTGTTGGTGATTCTGGCCTGTCTCCTGCCGTTTTTGAACATTGTGGCGCGATCCTTAAGCTCTGCGGAAGCTATGGTGAAGAATCAAGTTTTGCTTTTGCCGGTGGATCTGAATTTCAAAGCTTACACAGCCGTACTCGGAGATTCCAAAGTCACATGGGCGTTAGTATGGACAGCGATCCTGACGGTTGTCACGACGATTTGGTGTATGTTCATGACCATTCTGTGCGCATACCCGCTTATCTATGACAACCTGAAGGGCAAGAAATTTATTCTTGCGCTCATTCTCTTTACGATGTATTTCAATGCAGGCATCATCCCAACCTATTTGCTTTTGAAAGGGCTGCACTTGCTGAATAATCCTTTGGTTCTGATTTTGCCCGGCAGCATCAGCGTATTCAACGTCATCATCATGCGCAGCTTCTTCTTCGGCATTCCCGAGAGCCTCAAAGAATCCGCCGAGCTGGACGGAGCGGGACCCTTCAAAGTCCTGGTTAATGTCTATTTGCCGCTTTCCATGCCTGTGCTGGCAACGCTGTCGCTCTTCTATGCGGTTGGCCGCTGGAACGGGTTCTCGGATGCGTTGATGTTCATGAGCGACAGAACCTACTATCCCATCCAATTGCTGCTCTTTAACATTCTCAATAGCATTACCAGCGTTGAGGTGGCCACGCAGGAGGGCTTTACCAGCCCGGGCTTGTCCGAATCCATTAAGTCTGCAACCGTCGTGTTTGCAACTCTGCCGATTTTGCTCATTTACCCTTGGCTGCAGCGATACTTTATTTCCGGCGTTACGATCGGAGCCGTAAAAGGTTAACGGCTTACCTGCGGTAAAAGTCGACAAAGTCGATTTTTATAAATCGAGCAACAGGCACAAGCAAAAAAAAGGAGGATCTTACATGCGTTTAACCAGGTTTTTGACCATCTTGGCGCTTGGTTCCGTCTTCGCTTTGGCGTTTGCGGGATGTACCAAGAGCAACAACAAGGATTCGGCAAGCCCGTCCAGTTCATCGGCTCCACCGGCATCCGAACAATCGTCCGCATCTCCTTCTGCCGACGAAGCCGCTGCAAAGCTCGAAAAGCTGGGCCTTGATTCCAATTTCAAATTCAAGGAGACTCGCAAAATCACGGTAGAGATTTACGATCGGGGCAATACTGGAGGATCGAAGCCTGAAGACAACGTCTATACGAAGTACATCAAAGACGGAATGCTGCGCGATCATAACGTGGAAGTGACTTTCGTACCGGTTCCGCGCTGGACGGAAGGCGAAGTTCTTAACAATCTTCTGGCCGCGGGGCAAGCTCCGGATATCAGCGTGACCTACTCGTATCCGACTATCCAGACCTATGCCAACATGGGCGGTATCACGGATCTGGCGCCGTTTGTCGACGAGTACAAAGATCTGCTGCCGAACTTGTGGGGTTATCTCACCGACTCGAACATCAATTGGGACAGAGATCCGAGCACAGGAAAGCTGTGGGCATTGGAAGCTCGCCTGAACGTCCTGAACCGCATCAATACTTTCGTGCGCGAGGATTGGTTAAAGAAGCTCGATCTCCAGGCGCCGACGAACCTGCAAGAGTTCGAAAGCATGCTCAAAGCATTTAAGGACAACGCTTCCACGCTCTTGGGCAAAGATGCGGACAAGATCATTCCTTTCTCCACGAGCTTCGACGTAGGGTGGCGTACGGACCATTTGACAACGTCCTTTGTGCCGGACAATATTACGGACAAGGACATCTACGTTAACGGATTTGACGATCGCAAGCTTCTTTACCCGAATTACAAAGAAGGCATCAGAACGTTGAACAAATGGTATAACGAAGGCCTGGTCTGGAAAGACTTCCCGCTCTATCCCGCCGGAGATAAAACAGAAGATAATCTCATAAAAACAGGCTTTGTGGGCGCGTTTATTCACAATTGGGATTACCCTTATCGCGACGGTGAAGACGGCATTACCGCAAACCTTCATAAGCTTGTCGGTCCGGACGCAAATTTTATTGCGGTTGAGCCCTTCCCGAACGATGCCGGGGTTTATCGGAAGTTCTTGTCGGCGCCCGTTGACCGCAAACTGTTCTTCCCGTCTACCAACAAAGAGCCTTTGGCTTCGATGTTCTATCTGGATTGGATTTCCAAGCTTGAGAACCGGGTATACCTGCAATTCGGCGAAGAAGGCAAAACGCATGAAAAGATGCCGGACGGTTCCTTTAAGACGATTGCCGCTACGGACGAATATATCATGAACTCGCCGGCCAATATCGACTATACGATCACAAGCAACGGTATTGACACCGGGGATCCGGATTTGACCGCCAAGTCCCTTGCCAACGGGTATGCGGGGGTTGACGCAAGACTCATCGAAATTGCAAACAAGATTACGACGAATGGCGGACGCGTAGGCCAAAATGCCAAAGCGGGTGAAATCAAGTCCGAAGAAGGTCAAGGTGAAGCGCTTAGCAAGAAACGCGATGCCTTCTTGGATCAGGCTGTCGTAGCATCGATTGACAAGTTTGACGCTGCATATGACGCGGGTATGAAGGATTACCTCAACTCGGGCGGTCAGGCCATCATCGACGAGCGTAAAGCGGCATGGGAAAAACTTTATGGCAGCGAAACGATGTTGAAATAACCATTGCGCCGCTGCCTTCGAGTGGTTCGTTGTCATCGCTGTGAGAAAAGTTAGAACATCAAAACACCTTATTCCGCCAAGTCGACGGAATAAGGTGTTTTTGATGTTGAGCCGCTTAGTTCTTCCGGAACAGCTCCGGAAAAGCCTCTCCCGCGAACAGATCGCCGTCGGCTCCGCCCAGCAGGCCCACGTTCATATGGCCGTCGCCGCGCGTGCCGGCCCTGTAGCGCGTATCTCCCGTCATCAGATGGACGGCCAGCGAGCGGCGCGGCCGCGAGGTCGTATTCGGACCGCTGCCGTGGATGGCGAGCGCGTGATGGAAGCTCACCTGGCCGGCCTTCATGACCATCGGCACGGGCTCGAACGAAGCGTCCTCGGGGAGGTCCATGCCCTGGCGCTGCTTCTCCATATCCTGCTCGAAGAAATCGTTCACGTTGAGCAGGCCCCATTGGTGGCTTCGAGGAACGACCTGCATGCAGCCGTTGTCCAGATTGACGTCGTCGAAGGCGACCCAGGCGGTGACGAGCGTCGGCTCGGCCGCGCACTGCCAATAGGCGTAATCCTGATGCCAGCCTACGTTGCCGCCCAATCTTCGATCGGGATTGCCCGGCTTGAACAGCAGCTGGTCGTGCCACAGGCGAATGGAGTCGGCCCCCATCAGCAGGGAAGCGATCTCGCCGATGACGGGATCGGTGGCCAGAGAGCGAAGCTCCAGATCGGCCCAGTGGGAATTGTCGGTTTTGCGCAGCCCGTTGCCTTGCTCAGGCGTCCAATATCCGTTGTAAGGCGCGCGACCCGTTTCGAATTGACCGGCATAAACCCGTTCCATATGTTCGCGAAGTCGTTCCAACCGAGCCTCGTCAAGGAGCTGCGGCGCTACCCAGTACCCATTCTGTTTGAAAAAAGCGATATCTGCCTCCGTTGGCAGCAAGTTGTTTCGATCCGACATTTCCGATTCCTCCCGGTTCGATGATGGCCGCACGATTTCCTCATGCGTTGCCTTCATCATAACGCGAGCTGTCGGTTGTCGGCTTTGTTCGGCTTCAACCGGAAGTTAACGTTTTTCGTCATTTGGCGTGAACGGTCGCCGATAGGCGTAAGGCGAGATTCCCGTCTGTCGCTTGAAGAACACGCTGAAGGCATGAAGCGACGAGAAGCCTAGTCTCTCCGCGACCGACGTGATCGTCTCTCCCGTTTCCGCCAACCAATATTTGGCGCGATCGGTGCACAGCATGCGGATGTATTTTCCGAGCGGAATACCGAACGAGCGCTTAAATTCCCGCTCCAGATGCGTCCGGCTGAGATGCTGCCTCTTCGCCAAATCCAAGGCGTTGATGCCGATGCTCGCATGCTCGTGAAGGTATTGCAGCAGCTCCTTCATCGCCGGCGCGAGCGGACCTTCTTCCGGACCGCCGTCCGGCAGGGCGGCATCGCGATAGAGGCGGATGACGCGAACCAGCAATTGCTGGAACAGGCTTTCGGCCATCAGGGCCGAATGCGGGCCGGGGTCCTCGATCTCGGCGAAGACGGCATCGAACAGCCGCTTCACATCGCCGCTCGTATCTCGTACCGTGCGAGCGCGCCCAAGCCGGTAAAAATCCGCTTCAAGCTTCTGCCGGTTCGTCAGTTGAAAACCGGTATAATACAGGCGGTAAGATTCTCCCAAGGATGCCCCCTGATGACCCTCTCCCGGCTTCGTCAGGAACAGATCCCCTTGACGCACGCGATATAAATCCCCATCGATCGAGAACCAGCCCTGTCCTTCATCGACATAGCACAGCTCGAAATGCTCGTGCGTATGCCTGTCCACCTGCCAGGTGCTTAGCATCTGGATGCCGATGTACGAGAGATTGTCGAAATCGTGTTGAAAAGGAAGCTCCTCCCGCAGCTCCGAAGAGCCCTTGTAGCGGCTGCGCGAGGCGGGAAGCCGAGTTTTGCGTGTGGTCATCCCGATCTTCTCCTTGCCTAGTGAGGTTCAGCGGTTATGCGCAACGGGCGATTCCGAAGCCTGTCCGGCCAATCTCGTTGCAAGTCGCTTCAATTATAGGCCTCGACCAGTTGGACGAGCAAGATGGAATCCTCCCAGAATCCTCCCAGGCCTAAACAAATTACCCGAAATCGAAATTCTGTTGTATTCCTTATTCCGACAAGCCTCGCTATAATGAACGTGCTTCTACTCGCTTAATGATGAGAGGATGGGATCTGTAATGAAACGAGGGCTATCCGTTTTACTGGTCTTTGCTTTTGCAATCTCCTTTTTTTCGTTTTCCGATTCTCCCCGAGCCTACGCGGCCGATGCGACCGTCACGGTGGACGGCAGCGTAGAGTATCAGACAATCGACGGTTTTGGAGGGCAATGGCTGCCTTGGACTGCCGACGATATTCCGCCGGAGAACCATGTGCATCGGGAGTATTTGGGCAGCGCCGTCACCGCCGAGACGGGGATGAAGTTTTTCCGTACGAATATTAGAACGCCGGCGGACTCGGTCAATACGCCGAGAGACTACGCCTGGTACGTTAACGCCTTCCAGCAGCCGGAATTCGACCATCTATGGTCGTTTCTTCAGGATCTGGAAAGGCATAACGCAGAGCCTATCTTTTCCAGGTTTTCCGCACCTCGAAGAATGCTGGACAGCTACAAGCACTTCCTTGAAACGGATGACAACTACAACGAACTGGCAGACTTCTATGCTGCGCTTTGCTATGTCGCTATTCAGATCAAAGGCGTCGACGTCGGCAAAATTATTTTCTTTAACGAACCCGACGGAGACTGGGACACTTATATGACGCCCGCTCAATATGTGAGAACGGTGAAGACGGCCGGCCAGAAGCTGGATTCCGTAGGCTTAAGCGGAATCAAGATTATCGGTCCCGGCACGTATAACTCCGTAAACTTGAACACTTATGTGGACGCATTGACGAGCGATGCCGTCGCGATGTCTTACATGGCGGCGTTCGATACCCACGGCTGGGACAATCGGACAGCCAATCCACCTTTCGATCCTCATCAGATGATTCCTTATCTGGAGACAGCCGCCCAGACGGCGAGCAGCAAGGGATACGGTCATATTCCATTTTACGTGACGGAGATGGGCACCTCGGTATACGGCGGCGAAAATGTGTGGGTCGAGCCGGGAGTTGCGGGAAATACCGACAGCTACGATTACGGGTTCTATACGGCACTGGCCACGCATGAGTGGCTGACGGCGAATGCGCCTCTGCAGTCCATGTTCATATGGGACTCCTACTCCTATATCAGCGGCGGCGCGTTGATGGGGAAAACCTCGAATTTCGGCTCGAGAAAGAGCCCAACTGAAAATTACGAGGCAAGACCGTTCTATAATACGATGTACAACTTTTATAAGTACATTAAACCGGGTTCAATTAGGATAAGCGCCAGCAGCAATCATAACGATATAATTGGTAGCGCTTACAAGAATGAAGGGAAGTCGACCGTCGTTTTGTTGAACAAGAACGGCTCCGCGGACAGAACCGTTACCGTTCAGCTTTCGAACTTAACTTCTTCCGGCATGACGGTCATTTCCACCTCCAAAAACGCACTGAATAAGGATTTGGGAGACCAGCCGGTCGTCAATGGCCAAATCACGGTTAAAGTTCCCGCCCAAGGGATCGTTACTCTGACCGACATGGGGCAAGTTACGGTCAGGAAAGTCGGCGATTCTACCTATAAGGATTATTACTGGGTCACTCCGGGGCAGTCAATTCAGCTTGCAGCCAATGTGGCCGGAGCCGCCGACAGCGTCACATGGAGCGTATATGGGGGAAGCGCCAACGGAACCGTATCGCCGACAGGGCTTTATACCGCGCCTCCCTACGATGTCAGCGATATTGTAGCGGTGAAGGCGATCAGCACAGCCGATCCGACCTCCGTAGGCTATGCCTATATTAAAGCCAACAGCGTCAATATTCTCTCAAGAGGAAAGCCTTATTTCGTAGATTCCTATTTAGATGCGCCTAATTCCGACCCTAGCCATGCGCTGGACGGAAATTCGAGCACGAAATGGAATTCAAAGCCGGGGTCCGAGCATTGGATGCAGGTTGATTTAGGCGGCTATTACGATCTTACCGGGTACAGGGTCAAGCATGCCGGAGCGGGGAAGGAAGGCTGGCCGAACAAGGATACGCAGACCTCCGATTACAATACGAGAGACTGGCATATTAAGACGAGCTCGGACGGCGTGAATTGGAACTACGTGGAATATGTCTGGAATAACACCGGCAATATTTCAAATCGCACGATACAAGGGATGGCGGGAACCGAGAACGTTCGGTACGTTTCCATGTATATCACCAAGTCTACCAGCGTGTCGGGAGACGATATGGCCAGAATCTATGAATTCGAGGTTTACGGTAAGCCGGCCGACAAAATTTCGTTGGTAGACGAGATGGTCGACTTCAGCAAGGTCTATTCCCATACGAACGGCTGGGAGTTCGATAGCACTCACTCCGAATTTATGGAGGGAGATACGTCCAGAGTAGGCAGGATCGGAGACGATAGTCTGAACATCGTCTACAAGCTGAACAACATATACGACTTTTCGGTCAGGATCAACAGCTTTGGCTCGGATCTTGCGGGCAAGGTGAAGTTTTACGCCTCCCCGGACAATCGCGCCTACTCGGAAGTAGCGGCCGCGCACGACGCGCTGGTCGGAACGGGCGGCGGCTGGTACAGAACTTATTTTAAGCCATCGGCCGCTATTCCTTCGGGGACACAGTATTTGAAAATCGAGCTGCGGAACGATCCGCTGATCTTTACGCCGCAGATCGGCCGCGTGCAGCTATTCGGCGATTTGCCTGACGCAGGAGGGCGAATCGTCGACGAATTGACCAACTTTGCGAAGGTGCATTCGTACAGTGCCGCCGACTTGGCGATTGCTCTGAATCCGTCAGAGAATATTGGCGGAGAAATCGGCCGAGTGTATCGGAACAAACAGATCGCCGCCAATCTGGTCTACGAGGTGCCGGCCGATCTGGATAGCTTTGACGTAGACACTTACGCCTTGGGCGGCGAAACGGTGGAGGATTTCAAATTCTATACTTCGCCGAACGGCTCCACGTATACGTTATACAATAGCAGTCTTGTGGAAAAAATCGTACAGCCGGGCAACTGGGACAGGGTTCTCTATAGGGCAACCGCGCTCCCGGCAGGTACGAGATATTTGATGATCGAATTCGGAGCCTCATCGACGAACGCCTGGAATCCGCAGATCGGTCGGGTAACGCTAGATTACGGCGGTGGACCGGCGCCGTTGGCCGATTTTGCGGATTACTCCAGACTGGAGAGAGTGATGGCCAAAGCGCGAAGCGGACAAAACATTACGATAGGCTTTATCGGCGGCTCGATCACCCAAGGCTTTAACTCCAGCAATTGGGATTCGACCAGCTGGACGGCTAAGGTTAAGCAATGGTGGGAGAGCAAATACCCCGGCAAAATCACCTATGTCAACGCGGGGATCGGCGGGACGCCTTCCGTGCTGGGAGCGCACAGAGCCTATATGAATTTGCTGCAAAGCAATCCGGATTTCGTTGTGGTCGAATTTGCCGTCAACGACGGCGCGGATAGCTTGTACACGCGGGCATATGAGGGGCTTATCCGCCAAATTCTTAAGTCGCCTAACCAACCTGCCGTGATGAGTCTGTATATCGGCGATCAAGCCGGAGCGAACAGGCAGGAGGCGCATATCCCCGTAGCCGATTATTACCGGCTGCCGCAGGTTCACTACAAGGATCGCATTCAGAATTTAGTCGCCAACGGGACGAACACTTGGCTGGATTTCTACGGCACGACCTATGTACCGCAGTACAAATCCGGACCTTACCCGGCCGGCGACGGGACGCACCCGAATGATACGGCTCAGGCTAGAGCAGGCCTTTATATCATCGAGAAGCTGGAGAACGTATACAACACGCTGAAGCCCGACGTGCAAATTCCGGGAGTTCCTGTAATCCCTTCGGCCATGACCGACGATACGTACGAATTCGCCGCCCTGTATCACCGCGGCAATCTGACTCCGTCGTCGGAAACGGTGGGAAGCTGGACGCAGGGATCGCATAACATAGGCACGGGCTATGGGTGGCAATCGAGCACGGTCGGCAACGAGCTGGTGTTCGACGTTAGCGGCTCTACGATCGCTTTTGGATTTTACACCCGCAACGGACCGGACGCCGGCATGGTCGAAGCTTGGGTCGACGACGGCCCTCGCACCGTATTCGATTCGTATACCCCCGAGCCGTGGGAGACGATAAAATACGCCGTCGTACAGTCCGGCCTTACGAAAGGGCCGCACAAGCTTCATATCAAAATCAAGCCGGAAACGAACCCGAACAGTTCAGGCCATCTCTTCGAAGCGGTTAACGTGCTTCCTGCCGGTATGGAGTAAAAACGAGTCGTACTAAAAAATGATCGATAGAGAATTTTGTCGTGCATGTATCTCCCTACGATGCTATACGATCCTGAAATCCGAACGGTTAACCCGTGATAAGGTAATTTCAGGACCGTATGAGGCAGTCTCCAGGAGATACATGCACTTTTTCTTGATCGATCATCTTGTACGCCTTTACATATGAGACAGTCACGTTACCCCCAACAAGGGAAAAAGAAATTACCTATTATCGAAATTTAGGTCTATTAAACCGTGGAAATCGGCTTGCTATACTGAATCCAAGTTCAAGGCGTTGGAATTCACGTAAAGGGATGTCGGCTCATGCTCACAACGAAAAGCGGTTTCATGAAAGAATTCGGCAAGAACAAAGTCCTGTTTTTGATGCTCGCGCCAACCGTCCTCTATTTCATCGTCTTTGCTTATCTTCCGATGGCCGGCCTGATCGTAGCCTTCAAGAGCTACAACTATTCGCAAGGCATTTTCTTCAGCCCGTGGAGCGGGTTCGACAACTTCGGCTATTTCTTTAATTCCGGCGTAGCCTTCCAAGTGACCCGGAACACGATCGTTTTTAACCTCATTTTTATTGTCACCAGCGTCATTGCCAGCGTTGCCATCGCCGTGTTTCTCTCCGAAATGAAAAACAAATATTTCAAGAAAGTGTCCCAATCTTTTCTGATTTTTCCTTACTTTATTTCCTGGGTCGTCGTTGCCGCCTTTGTGTACAACGTATTCAGCTACGACTACGGCGTATTCAACGAAATTTTGAGGTCGCTGGGGCTTGAGCCCATTAACATCTACAGCAAAACCTCCTACTGGTACGTTCTGCTGCCGGCGCTTCACATTTGGAAAAATGTCGGTTATTCCAGCGCGATCTACTTTGCTTCCATTGCCGGGATCAATACCGAGTATTACGAAGCCGCGAGGGTGGACGGGGCGAATACGTTCCAGCGTATATGGAATATTACGCTGCCGTTTCTTAAGCCGACCGTTATCGTGCTGGTTTTGCTTTCGGTCGGACAGATTTTAAGAGGAAACATGGATATGTTCTACCAGCTGATCGGCAACAACGGGATGCTGTTCAGCGGCACGGACGTTATCGATACCTATGTGTTCAGATCGCTTACCGGGGGAGCCGATCTGGGGCTGACGTCGGCGGCTACCTTTTACCAGTCGGTCATGTGCTTCGTGATCATCTACGTCACCAACTTCATCGTGAAGAAAGCGGACAAGGATTATGCGTTGTTTTAACGATTCGCAAGGCGTTTTTGCTTGACCCATTCCATGCAAAAGGATTGAAAGCTCCATGAAACCAGCGGCCAAAACCGACGAATTGTTGTTTTCGATAGGCTCTTACTTCATCGTGTCGATCTTTACGATTTTAAGCGTAATCCCTTTTCTGTTGGTGCTGTCCGGTTCCCTCACCGATGAAGGTGCGATCGTCTCCAAAGGCTACGGCTTCCTGCCGGTTCCGTTCAGCTTGGACGCCTACTCGTACATTCTAAGCGACTACGGCCAAATCTTGCGCTCCTACGGAGTCAGCATCGTCGTCACTCTGGCCGGAACGGCGGCCGGCCTGTACTTCTGCGCGATGACGGCGTTCGTGTTATCCAGACAAGACTTCAAATATCGCAACCGGTTCTCCTTCTTCTTTTACTTCACGACGCTTTTTAACGGCGGACTGGTGTCGACCTACATTTTGTTCATCCAATATTTGAAGCTCAAGAACAATCTGCTTTCGTTGATTCTGCCGGGGCTGCTTCCCGTGTTTTACATTCTGATCATGCGCAGCTTCATTAGAAGCATGATCCCGGCTTCGCTGATCGAAGCAGCCAAAATCGACGGGGCGGGGGAATTCCGCATTTTCATGGGAATCGTGCTCCCGCTTGTGAAGCCGGCGCTGGCCTGTATCGGTTTGTTCTATGCGATCGGCTACTGGAACGATTGGTATAATGCGATGCTGTACATCACGGATATCAAAAAGTATTCCTTGCAGTATTTGTTAACCTCGGTCATTAACAAAGCGGATTTTCTGGCCAAGTCGAGCATAAGCTCCGCGACGGTTGCCGGGGCGCGCGAAAGTCTGCCGAGCGAAAGCCTGAAGCTGGCGATGACGATCATTTCCATCGGTCCGATCGTTTTTGTCTATCCGTTCGTGCAGAAGTACTTCGTAACCGGACTGACGATAGGCGCGGTCAAAGGATAACGCCGATACCACTCGGTTTATCATATAATGGGTTTCAAGGGAGGACACACAGATGAAGAAAGGCGTCAAATGGATCAGTGTAACGATGGCGTTGGGGTTAACGGCGTCCGTGATCGTCAGCGGATGCGCGAAGTCGGAGGAGCCCGGCGCGGCAAGCGCAGGTTCGAGCGGCGGCAGCGCCGTATCCGCGGAGAAAACTTATAATGGCGTGGATGTTTCCAAAGAGGTCAAAATCAAATGGCTAGGGGTCGGCGGCAACCAAAAGGACAAGGATGCGGTTCTGACCGAAATCAACAAGAGGCTGAAAGAAAAAGTTAACGTAACGCTGGAGCTGGATTCCATCGATTGGGCCGACTGGTATAATAAATACAACCTGGTGCTTTCCTCGGGCGAGGATTACGACGTCATCTATGCGGCTTCATGGACGGACGTCGCGGTGCAAACCCGCAAAGGCGCATTCAAGGATCTTACGGGAATGCTGGAACAGAATGCTCCGACCATCTCCCAAAACTGGACCGAGGATACGTGGAACGAGAGCAAAATCGATGGCAGAGTCTTTATGATTCCTTCTTTTTCGGACGAGTACAACTGGAATGGCTTCTTATACCGGGAGGACTTGAGAAAGAAGTATAACGTTCCGGAGATCAAAACGATGGCGGATATGGGGGCGTACTTCGAGGCGATCAAGCAGAACGAAAAAGAAATGGTTCCTTATAAGCCGGCGACGGACGAATCCTGGACCGTACTTGCTCCTTATGTCCAAGAGAAGGGGGACCAACCCGATGTTACGCCGCCGGGCATTCTGTCGATGCAGGTAGACGATCAGGACGGCTCTACGTTAGCCTTTTTGAGCCAAAGCCCGATCTATGCCGAAGCCTTCAAAACGATAAAGTCATGGGCAGACAAAGGCTACTGGCCTAAGGATTCTCTGGCCAACAAAACGGAATCCTGCAGCGCCTTTAAGGAAGGCAAGGCTGCAGCCTGCCAGGGCGGCTATTGGGCGATCGAGCTGAACTACAAGGAAATCATGAAAGCGCATCCGGATTGGGAGATCGGATCGTACGCCGCCAAAGTCGGCGGCAAATACTTCCCGAAGCCGCCAAGCATCAAAAACGGCGTCGCCATTCTGAATTCGTCCAAAAACGCCGAAAGAGCGTTAATGACGATCGACGCGATCTACTCCGATCCCGAATTATGGACGCTCTGTATGTACGGGATCCAGGGTAGAAATTACGATATTGACGCCAATGGCGCAAAAACGCTGCCCGAAGGCTCCCAGAGTACGGATTACGAGGGCACGTATTTCAGCGGTATGAGATATAAGCTGGTGAATCCGTTCAAGGACGATCCTTCGAGTCCAAACGCTGCATTAAAGGAAGAATATGCGAAAATCGCGCATTTCCCTAAACTCGGTTCTTTCGTTTTCAATTCCGAGCCGGTGAAAAACGAATATGCGGCAATCAGCGCCGTTAAAGAGAAGTATAACCCTTCCTTAAGCCTCGGGCTTGTATCCGACGTGGACAAGGTATTGGCCGATTACGACAAGGAAATGAAGGCGGCAGGGGCCGATAAGGTAATGGCAGAATATAAAAAGCAGATGCAGGAATGGTTGGCGAAGAACTAGGCGTTGCATAGTAGGGGCTATTTCATAAGCAGAGTTGATGGAGATAATCGATAGACAAAGTAAGGGGAAGTGATATACAACCCTTGATTTTGGTCGCATTGTACGATTTTTCCGACAAAAGTCCGCCGGTTGAGCCTGATTCGAGTCGTATTGTACGATTTTTCCGACAAACATTCGCCGGTTGAGCCTGATTCGAGCTTCGTTGTACGATTTTTCGAACAAACGTTTGCCGGTTAGGCCGGATTCGAGTATCCATTCAGATTTCAGAGACGTCTTTCGGGGCCCCCGCAAAGCAATCGGACTAAGCTTCGCAGCTTACCGTCACTTTGTGGGGATTCTCGCATCCGAAGGAGATTTTAGCCTCTATCATCGATATCCAACTTTTAAGCGCCACTCCAAGCAGGGAGGAAGGAAGTTTCGTGATCAAGCTGATCCTGGTCGAGGACGAGAGAGCTACAAGAGAAGGTTTACTGAAGCATACCCCCTGGAATCAGATTGGAATAGATCGCGTAGAAGACGCCAGAAACGGAGTCGAAGCGCTGGAGAAGGCCGAATGGCTGGAGCCGGACATTATCTTGACCGACGTGTCCATGCCAAGAATGGACGGCATCCAGTTGGCCACCCGTCTGCGCGAGAAGTACCCGCAGTGCAAAATCATTTTCTTGAGCGGTTATAGCGATAAGGAGTATTTAAAGTCCGCGATTAAGCTGAACGCGCTCAACTACATCGAGAAACCGATTGACGAGAACGAACTGATCGTCACGCTCTCCAAGGCGGTCGTCCAATACAAGTCCGAGCGCGATCAGAAGGCCAAGGACGACAGGATGCAAGACCAGGTTAGAAGAAATACGGACCTCGTTCGGCAAAAGCTGGCCGTGGAATTGATTAAATCGGATGTCGATCCTGCCGAGCTAAGAGGGACGTTCGAGGACGCCGGAGTCGAGTATCGAGCGGATCGCTATTATACGACGGCGGTCGTGAAATTCAACTGGAACAGAGCGCTGACGCACAATGAAAAGGAAAGCTGCCGAAGCCTCCTCTCTTCGAAAATTTACAGCATCCTCGGCGAGCTGGCGGATTGGTTCGTAGCCGGCTTTTTGGATAGCGAGCTGTACCTCGTTCATTTCAAAGAAAGAATCCAAGCCGTTCAGCATTGGGAGGGCAAGCTTAACGTCCTGCGGGAGAAAATTATGGCGGAAAGCGAAGGGAACTATGCGGCGACGATTGGCGTAGGTTTGCCCGTATACGGGCTGGCTGGGCTGAAGAACTCTTTTAACCTGGCCATGAAGGCGATTCAAATGCAATTTTACGAGGGCGTAAATACGATTATCTTCTCCAACGGCTTGAGCGCTCGGGAGAGCGGAAATCCGCTTCCGGACGATGCGTTTCTGGCGGCTTTCGGCGAGTATCTGGGAGGCGACAAGAGAAAAGAAGCGTTGCTGCTGCTTAACGATTACTATTCCGGGCTCGCGGCTTCGAAGGTTTCCGATAACGGTATGATCCGCAATCGATATTTGAAGCTTCTGTTCGACTTGCATTCCATGGCCAAGAAGAGAGGGATCAGATTAACCGACGAGGAGGACTTGTACGGGTATTTGTGGAGGTCCATATCCGGTATGGATACGCTAGAGAAGATTCATTTGTATCTGGTTGACCAAGTGGAGGTCTTCTTTAAGCTTGTAGAGGATAAGGAGGCTTTCGGGAGAAACGTCTACGAGATTATGAAGTTTATCCAACACCAGTATCCTAATCAGAAGCTGTCGGTTAGGTTGATCGCCGAAAGTCAGAATTTCTCGGAGAGCTATTTGTGCACCTTTTTCAAGAAAATAACGGGAAAGACCCTGAACGACTATATTACGGAGGTGCGGATCGAAAAGTCGAAAGAATTGCTGAAGGATAGAAATCTTAAAATCTATGAAATCGCCAAAAAAGTGGGCTACGATAACGAGAACTATTTCGCGAAAGTGTTTAGAAAATATGAAAACGCTTCCCCTTCCGAGTTCAGAGAAAGGTTTTTCCTATGAGAAACGCGGTGATCAAGGGAATTGTGGGAGCGGTAAATAACATTGGGCTGCGGAAAAAGCTCTATACTTCTCTGTTGGTTTTTATTTTTATCCCATTGCTCGTATTCGGCTATTACCTCTACGATAAATTTTCCGCCAGGCTGATCGACCAGTTCGAATATACGGCCGGCCAAGCGTTCGAGCAGACCGCGGGGTATTTGGAGTATAAAATTTTTAATGTGAACAGCATTGCCAACATCGTCATGATGGAGAGCAAAATTCAGGAGCTGTTCAAGTATACGCCTTCCGACAAATACAATGAAAGCATTATCCAGGACGAATATTATCGGGATAATCTTAATTTCCTATATAGCTTGGAGAGAAGCAAGGACATCTACCGAATCGGCTTATACGTTCCGAGCGAGCTGGTGTTCGCGAACGAGCGGGATCACTTCTTTAATTGGAGCAGCCTGGCGGAGAGCGGAATCGTCGAGCGGATGGAGGGGAATGGAGGGAAGCTCATCTGGCTGCCAAGCGGGATTTTGGACCCGGGGCACGGCGGGCAGACCAACTTGATCTCCGCGCTATGTCGCATTCGCAATCTCGGAAACTATCATCAGACATTGGGCGCTTGTCGAATCGATCTATTGGAAAGCGATGTTCACGATATTATCGCAAGAGCGAGAGCGACTCCCTCGTCGCTTGTGGCGCTCGTTAACGAAAACGGGCAAACCATTACCAGCGTCGGCGATCCTCAGCTATTGGCGGCCGGCTTGGAGCAGCAGGAAATCAGCGATATTTTGCAAGAGCCGGGAGAGGCGCAGGTAAGCGCCAAAATTAAAATCGAAAATCGGCATGGCGTGCTGCTGTACAAGGATGTTAAAGGGACGGATTGGAAGCTGCTGTCGTTCATTCCCGATGAAGACATGCTTAGAACGACGGAGTCGGTCAAGAAGGAGACGGCCGTGTTCGTGCTTGTTTTGTGCGTGCTTGCGTATGGCTTTGCCATTTTTATATCGAGCACAATCACAAGCCGCATCAAGAAGCTTGTCGTGCAGTTGAAGCAGACGGAGCGAGGGGACTTTAAGCAACCTGTCGTTTTTCGGGGCGGTCATGACGAGATCGGGCAGCTCGGCATGAAGTTTAACCATATGCTAGGTAAAATTTCCGATCTGATCGAGGAAAAGTACAATCTGGGGAAATCCGTCAAAGGTGCGGAGCTCAAAGCGCTTCAGGCGCAAATCAATCCGCATTTTCTGTACAATACGCTGGAATGCATACGCTGGATGACGAAGGAGAACAAGAGCGAGGAGATCAACCGGCTGCTGTATTTGCTGGCCAAATTCTACAGGCTTAGCCTGAGCAAAGGCGAGGAGGTTATCTCGCTGAGGGATGAGCTTGAACATATTAAAGCCTACGTCGAAATTCAAAATATCCGCTTCGACGACTCCATACAGCTTGAAATTGACGTTCCGGAAGAACTGCTGGAGCTCAATCTGATTAAACTGGTGCTGCAGCCGATCGTCGAAAATTCGATTTTACACGGGATTCTGGAAAAGGAGAACGGAACGGGCCGCATTCAAGTGAAGGCGGAATGCCAGGGGGAGGAGCTTGAACTGTCCGTAACCGATGACGGGCCGGGTATCGAGGAGGAGGTGCTGAAGAACATCCTGAACTCGGATAAAAGGTCCAGAAACAGCGGGTACGGCATCAAAAACGTGAACGAAAGAATCAAGCTGTACTACGGCAACGAGTATGGGCTGGAATATCGCAGCGTCTATGGCGAAGGTACGACGGTTCGGATTCGATTGCCTGCACATGGGGCTGTCCTATAAGTAGGGACAGCCCCAGGGCGGCGGAGGCTCTAAAATAAAGGAACGATGACCGACTCGCCATTGTTCATGGCCGATTCATGAGCGCAAATGCCGGCGGCCGTAATGTTGCCTCCAAGCACCTCGTCGATCCACGGCTTGCGGTTTTCGATAATGCTGGAGACGAATTCGTGCACAAGATGAGGGTGCGAGCCGTGATGGCCTGCGCCCGCGCCTTTCTGAAGAGACTCCTGCGGGTTAAGCGGATCGTAGTTGCCGCCGACCGTAAAGCGCTGAATCTCCGGCGGAAGCGATTGATGATAGTTAGGCATTTCCACGATTTCGACAGTCATGTTACGCCCGCGTCTGCCGTCGACCGCCGGAAGCGCCGTTGTAACGTAAGGTTTGTCGCTGTCCTTGAAGCCCCATTCGAAGCTCTTGCTGCTTCCGTATACGAACATGCCCTCCTGATATTCCCGCGCAGTTTCAAACAGAGAACGAGTCGCTTCGCCCTTTAACCCGTTTTCGAACTCAAAATGGGCGCTTTGAACAGGAAACGGGTTGCCGTACCGCTTCGTTAATTGTTCTTCCATCGTTCCCGAGCCTACACAGCTGACCCGCTTAATTCTTGAGCCGGAGAGGGCGACCATCGGCCCGATGGCGTGAGTGCCGTAATACATAGGCGGAAGGCCGAGCCAATAATCCGGCCAGTTGGCCATATCCTGATAATGGGTGCCGCGCAGGAACTGGATTCTGCCAAGCTCGCCGCTCGTTATCATCTGTTGGACGTAAAAAAACTGATAGGTGTAGAGGGTGGTCTCCATCATCATATAATTTTTGCCCGATTTGCGCGTTGCTTCCGTGATGCGGCGAATGCCGTCAAGGGAGATCGCCATAGGTACCGTACAAGCGCAGTGCTTGCCGCTTTCCAACACCTGTACAGTTTGTTCCTCGTGCTGAGGAATCGGCGTGACAAGGTGAACGGCGTCTATCGAATCGTCGCGGAGAATTTCGTCGAAGCTGTCATAGGTTTTGGCGATGCCATAGTAGCTAGCCGTTTTTCTCGTCAGCTCGCTGCTTGCGTCATAGATGCCGATCGTTCCTACGTTGGGATGATGCTGATAGATCTCGCCGAAAGCCCCTCCGAACCCTAATCCTACCAGTGCCACGTTAATCTTTTTCATTGTTGTCCCTCCAAGCGAATTTATCTCAATAGTAGAGCGTTTGAGCGGAAAAACACATTGATAAATCGAGTTGAAGCATGTATAAAATGTACTAATGAGATATTTATGGAGGGGCAGCGATTGAAGCAAATGTATCGGATCAATGAGAACAGAATCATTGGCAGCGCCAATCGCAATGTTTACGTAAATGAAGCTCTACACCCGAACAGGGTGATGAAGGAGCATGATTTTGTTTATATTGAAGAGGGGTATTGGGAGATCTATCAGAACGATCAGTGCTATAAGCTGTATCCGAACGACGTCATTCTGCTTCGCGCCGGGGAGCATCATTACGGATTAACGCCTTGCAGCCCCAATACGAAGACAATGTATTTGCATGTAAATTATGATGAGCAGGATCATACGGTCATGAGTGAAGGAGCAGAGGGAGCCGCTAAGCATGTCGAGTTGGATACGGTGATCCATTGTCAGGGCAGCTCGAAAGTCAAAGAGACTTTTCAGCAAATTGTGTATACGTATCTATCCGATAACCGGTATAAGAACGAGAAGCTGTCCGTCCTCTTTAACCTGCTGCTGTTGGAGTTATACGAGCATGCCGCTGTTGCAACGGATAAACCGAATATGGCCGAACGGATTGTTGAGTTTATTCATCAGCATCCGCAGCGTTTTTTTACGGCCAAGCAGCTGTCGGAGGAATTTTATTTAAATGAACGCACATTAATGAAGCATTTCAAGGGGCAATACGGCAAAAGCATATACGCCTATCAGCTCGATCAGAAGATGGAAGCGGTGCGCCTGTTCTTATTGAACCATCCCGATATTAAACTGCATGAAGTTGCGCTGAATTTCGGATTTTACGATGAATTTCATTTGAGCAAGACGTTTAAGAAGAAATTCAATGTTTCTCCGAGTCAATACCGTTTGCAAATTGCGGATCAAACAAATGAATAGATCCCAACCGCGTTGTTACGCAGGCTGCAAGAGTGCTGGCCAAGCTTAGAGCGCCCAAACGCAATTGTTGGGCGGCTGCAAGCGTGCTGACCAAGCCTAGAGAGTCCAAACGCCAATTGTTGGGCGGCTGCAAGAGTGCTGACCAAGCTTAGAGCGTCCAACTGCGATGTTGTGTGGCTGCAAGAGTGCTGGCCAAGCTTAGAGCGCCCAACTGCGATGTTGTGTGGCTGCAAGAGTGCTGGCCAAGCTTGCAGGTTTCTGATGCTTTCCTTTCTACTCCTTAATCGACCCAATCAACAGCCCCCGAATAAAATAGCGCTGCAGGAAAGGGTAGAACAGCACGATCGGGCCGATCGTCATAATGGCCGTCGCCATTTTGACCGATTCGCTGGGCAGTTGGGCCGCTCCCATGCCGGATACGGTAGCCTGCATTTGCTGGATCATGCTGATCTCGGAGTTCAGCTTGAAGAGCAAATACTGCAAAGGATACAGCTCGGTTTTGTCGACCAGCATGATGGCGTTAAACCAGTTGTTCCAGTAGCCGATGCCGTAAAACAAGGTGATGGTCGCCAGCACCGGCATGCTTAACGGCAGGAAGATGCGGAAAGCGATGAACAGGTCGCCCGCCCCGTCGATTTTGGCCGCCTCGATCAGCCCGTCCGGAATTTGCTTCATATAGTTGCGCACCAGAAACAGATTAAAGGGCGAGAAGACGAGCGATGGAATAATAAGCGCCCATAACGTATTTTTCAAGCCTAGCCCCGTACTCATCATATACCACGGCACAAGCCCCGTATTGAACACCATCGTAATAAAGAAGAACATTGCCAGATGATTGCGATATTTGACATGCTTGGCGGCCAGCGTATAGCCTGCCAGTGAAGTCATCAGAACGGCTAGCAGCGTACCGATGACAGTTACGGCAATTGATACGGTGTAGCTCTGGAGCAGCGGCGAATTTCCGGAGAATAGCAGCTTATAGGCTGCGGTAGACAACTTCTCCGGAAAGAAGCTGTAGCCGTTGGCGCTAATGGAGCTTTCATCCGAGAAGGACACGATGAGCACAAGCAGCAGCGGCAGCGTGCACAGGATGGCAACGCCTGAAATGACGATTACGTTCACATAATCAAACCAGGTTTTTTTTGGCATGCGGATGTATTCCTTCCTATTTAAAATAAGGAATTGTCGGGGTTTTTCTTACGGACGATCCAGTTGACGCCAAAGACGAGAATGAAGCCGACTACGGATTGATAGACGCCGACAGCCATCGCTTGAGACGGATTGCCGATCGTGCGCAGAGCTCTGAACACATAAGTATCGATAACGTCGACGGTCGGATACAGCAGCCCGTTGTCTTTAATGATGGCATAGATCATATCGAAGCTTCCGTACATGACTTTCCCCAGCGCCAGCAGGGACAGAATCGATACCGTAGGCATGAGCAGAGGGAGCGTAATGCGCCGGATTTGCTGCCAGCGGTTGGCGCCGTCTATTTGCGCAGCTTCGTATAGCGTTCCGTCGATACCCGTTATGGCCGCCAAGTAAATGACGAGCGAGATCCCGACATCCTTCCATATGTTCGCTCCCACCAGAATCGCCACCCAATATTGCGGAGAAGAGTACCAATTCACCGGCTCCATCCCGAGTACGACGAGCGCTTTGTTCACCAATCCGAAGTTGGTGGCAAACAAGCTGTAGATGACGTAGCCGATAATGACCCAGGACAGGAAGTTTGGAAAAAGAATCGTCGATTGCGTAATTTTCGAAAACCATTTGTTCTTCAGCTCGTTAAACAGAATGGCCAGCGCCAGAGCGCACAGCGTACTGAAAACGATAAACAATACGTTAAGCCGCACCGTGTTAAAGGTAACCTGCCAAGCTCGGTCGGAAGCAAAGAAGAAATGAAAGTTTTCCCACCCTACCCACTGTGAACGCCATATCCCCAGCTTGTAATTAAATTTCTGAAAGGCAATCAGCATATAAGGGAGCGTTAGGTAGCCAAAAATAAAGGTGTACAAAGCCGCGGGCATCGCAAGGAGGTAAGCCGAACGGTTGCGGCCGAGTTCCCGGACAACGGCCAACAAGCTGCGCCCTATTCTCAAATGGATCATCTCCTGTCGGGGTGTTTGTTTACACTGTAAGGAACGGGCGGGGGGGAGTAAACTTTGATTCCATGCAAAGCCGCTACTTTCCGGGAGAAACGGGCTTTGAATTTCTGAAATCCCTACAATTTTATTGAAAGAGGATGAAATAGGAGACAATTTATATATAATGAAGGGGCTAAGCGGGTGAACCAAGCATTCTGTAGGCGGGTGATGATGACATTGAAGATGAAATCAAAGCTGCTACAGTACCAGGCGTATCGCAGCATGCTCTTAAGCTTTATTTTTCTGGCCTCTGTCCTGGTAGCCTTGATCTGTGCGACGCTGTTTACGCTATTTGCCCACAGTTCGTCGCGAGATGTCGGGAAAATTTCCGAGTCGATGCTCGGCCAGACAAGCTATGCCGCCAACATTATCGAAGAGCAGGTTTACGAGATCGGGAATCATCTGCTCAGCAATCGGTCGATGGTGACCTCGATCTATTCGAAGGAAGTCGATTATATTGAAGAGTTTTATACGGTAAATGCGCTGAAAAACATTGAAGCGACTTACCCGTTTATCGAATTCATTGGCTTATACAACGGCTATACGGATCGTTATATCAATTCGAAGGGCATTACGGCTGAGTATGAGCGGGAGCTGCTAGAGCAGCTCGATACCGCGGACAAAAAGTACGGGATTTTTTTTCCGCGCACCCTAAGCAGTCCCGGTCTTGGCGGAGAGAAACGATTGCTGACGTTCGTGCTGCAGCCGGGCTTTAATTCGTATTTGCCCAAGAAGGGCGCGATTGTCATTAACGTCAACGCGGACTACATGCGGCAGTTGATCGGCGGGCTGCAAAATAAAAGCTCCAGGTATTTGATCGCGATGAATACGGAAGGCGTCGTTCTCAGCCATTCTAATGAGGCGTATTTTCTGGAAAACTTCAGCGAACAGGATTATGTGCAGCGAATCCTTCGGGACAATGCCGATTCCGGCAGCTTCAGCGCTGCGGTCGACGGGCAGAAGAGCCTGGTCAGCTTCGTCAAATCGGAGGAGCTTCATTGGTATTTTGTCAGCGTGAGTCCGGTAAAGGATCTTTTTTTTAATTTGAATAACGTTAAAGTGCTTACCTTAACGGTGGCCTTTATTATTTTCGGGATCGGCATCTTCCTGTCCATATGGCTGACCAATCAGATGTACAACCCGATTCAGCGACTGTATCAGAAAATTACGGGAGCCGCTGCCGGCGGCAGATCGGCGGCGGAGGCCAGCAAGCGGATAAACGAGTTTTATATGATCGACGAGACATACTCCAGCATCGCCCGTAAGGTGACCGAAATGGAGCCGGCCGTGGCTGTCGCCCGCAAAAGCGGTCTGTTCAAGTATTTGACCGGCAGCCAGACCGATCTGACCGACCGGTTTTCCGAGCCGCCGGCGGGTCCGTATTTTAACGTCGTCGTGCTGGTGATCGATCGTCTGCAGCAGTTTAAGCAGGAGCATTCCGAGCATATGCAGTCGCTGATCCGTTTCGGGATTTGCAACATTGCCCAGGAATGGCTGGCCGGAGACGAGGCGTGCAGCGAGTGCGAGGTCGTCATTATTAACGAGCATGAGATCGGGATTTTGCTGCAGTTAAAGGATGCCGGCGAGCCGCCCGAATTGACGCTGCGGCTGCTGGAAATCCAGCGAACGGTGCAGAGCTATTTTAAAGTATCGCTGACGGTCGGAGTCGGCCGCACTCATCAAGAGCCGGAGCAGATCAGAAATATTTATCTTAAGGCGAGGGAAATGACGTATAAGCGCTTTTTCCAGGGACCGGGACTGCTCTATAAGGACGAGCCCACAGACGATTCCGCAGCGTCCGAGATGGAATATCCAGAGGGGCTGGAGAAGAAGCTGATCGAAGCGATCCGAATGAATCAGGCGCAAGCGGCAGTCCGCATCATAGATCAGTTCATCGCCTCGCTGCACGGAGCGGACTATCATCATGCGCTCTATATGCTGCAGCAGCTGCTGACGGAGTTAAACAAGCCATATAATCTGATGGGATCGGCCGTCGGCGAGCAGCGGGAATTGTTCGCGCGTATGGCGTTTCACGCCGTTTCCTATGAAACGCTGGAGGCGTTTGCGGCGGATTTGGCGGCCTTGTGCCGCTGCATCTGCGAACAGATGGAAGCCAAGGCCAAAAACCGCAGCACGGAGCAGATGAGCACGATCAAAGCGTATATCGAGCAAAATTATTGGAAGCCGGACATTTCCGTCGACTTTTTGGCCGATTATGTCGGTCTAACGCCAGGCTACTTGGGCAAGCTGTTCAAAGCGCAGTATCAGCAATCGGTTAACGATTATTTGAAGGACGTTCGGCTGGAGCTGGCGAAGCGAATGCTGCTGGAATCGACGGAATCGGTCCAGGCGATCAGCGAGAAGGTCGGCGTTCATAATACGACTTACTTTTTTACGCTGTTCCGGAAGAAGTACGGCATGTCGCCCGTGCAGTATCGCAACGATGCGATCCTCCACCGCAATCAGGAGGCGGAACCCGGAGAATAGCGGGCCATTCTCATAAAGTGAATGAAATCGAATTAAATCTAGCAGCGGTTGCAGCCGAATTAAAGGGATTCGCAATTTTTGAAGTTTACCTGCGCTTGCCGCCTTGATTATGATGGGGACGGTTTCATTGGAAGGACCATCATTACAAAAAAGGGAGCGTATCCGAATGAAAAAAGTCTGGTTACCGATGGTTGGTTTGCTGGTCGCGTTATCCGCTATAACTTCCGCTTGCAGCTCGTCGGAGGGCGGCAATGCCGCCGGCGGGAATACGGGAAGCACGGAAAGCAAGGAAGTCGCCCAAGAGAACAACGGCGAGAAGAAGCTGGTCCGATATGTGATGCCGGGAACGGCGCCGCAGGATCAGAAGGCGGGCGAAGCGGCGATCAACAAGAAGCTGGAGGAAGACGGGCTGAATCTTCAGTATGAGGCGATCTACATTCCTTGGGATGTGTGGGATCAGAAGACGAACCTGATGATGTCGACAGGCGAAGAGTTCGAGCTTATCCACATTATGCATGACAACAAAGGCCCGAACGTTCTGGCTAGCAACGGCGGCATCATTCCGATCGACGAATATTTGGACGAGTACGGTCCTGAACTTAAGAAGAGCTTGCCGGATTGGGTATGGGATACGGTTAAAATTTCGGGTAAAATTTATTCTGTGCCGAACTACTGGCTGGATAGCGCTTATGCGGACGGCATGGTTACGGTTCGTCAGGATTTATTGGAGAAAAACGGGCTGCAGGCGCCGAAATCGGCCGACGATTTGTTGAAGCTGGCGGAGACGCTGAAGAGCAGCTGGCCGGATGCGAACAAAAATGTGTTCATTCGGACGTTGAATACCGAGCCGGCTTATTACTTGCATCCTACGTATGAGACGTATCCTTTTACCGTATTTCAAAATCTGATTCGAATCGATCAGCAGGGCCAGGTTTCTTCCTGGATCGAGAGCGAGGAGTTTAAGAAAGACGTTGCCTTCTTCCGCGAGGCTTATCAGAAGGGGCTGGTCAATCCGGACGTGCTGACGGCGCCGACCGAGGTTGTGAACAATGAGGAGCAGATGGGACGTTTTCTGTTCCGCGAAGGCGACGGCGTTACGGACAAAGTGGGCGAGAAAGTGCCGGGAGCGAAGCTGGAAGGCTATTTCTTGAACGAGTCGATCAAATTCAGATCGTACGGCGTGCGGAATTCCAACGGCGTTAGCGCAACATCGCCGCATCCGGAAGCGGCTGTGCAATTTCTGAATTGGGTGTTCAGCAGCCAGGATAACTTTGATCTTGTATTGTACGGGCCTGAGGGTGAGTATTGGAAAAATATTGGCGACGGGCTAAAAGAGGATTTGAAGCTCGACAGCAACGGCGCTCCGGCTTATCAGGTCGCCTCCTGGATGCTGGGACATGTGGAGATGATCCGCTGGGCGGCCAATACGCATCCGACGATTCTCAAATATCGGGCGAGCCAGAGCACGGACGCCGTCAACAGCGTTACGTTGGGATTTAACTTCGATGCGACCGAGGTAAGCGTGGAATATACGAATACGCTGGCGGAGTTTAATACAAGCATTTTGCCGATCAAGTTGGGTCTGCTGGATTACGAGACGGCTTTCCCTGCCGCTCTGAAGAAAATGAAGGCTGCCGGACTGGATAAAGTGGTGGAGAAGTATAACGAGCAGTTCCAGGCTTTCTTGCAGGCTAAGCAGTAAACGGAATCGGCTAATTCAAAGGTTTAAGGAGCAAAGCGATGGAACTTTATCGGGATCAAACGGCCCCCATTGAAGCGCGGATAGAGGATTTGCTGGGCAGAATGACGCTCAAGGAGAAGGTCGGCCAGCTGAATCAGCGGATGTACGGCTGGAATGCCTATCGCAAAACGGAGAACGGCTTCGAGCTGACCGAAGCGTTCATGGAGGAAGTCGCCGCGGGCGGCGGGATGGGGGCGCTTTACGGCCTCTTTCGCGCCGACCCGTGGTCCAAGGTGACGTACGAGAACGGAATTACGGCGGCGGACAGCGCGAAGGTCGCCAATCAGATTCAGCGCTATCTCATCGAGCATACGAGGTTGGGCATCCCGGTAATGCTTTCGGAGGAATGTCCCCATGGACATCAAGCTTTGGACGGGACGCTGACGCCGACCAATATCGGCATCGGCGCAACCTGGAATCCGCAGTTCGCCGAGCAAGCCTATGCACAAGTTGCCGCTGAAATTCGGGCGAGGGGCGCTCATCTGGGCTTGGTGTCCACGCTTGATCTGCTGCGCGATCCGCGTTGGGGCCGTTCCGAGGAATGCTTCAGCGAGGACCCGCACTTGACGGCGCAGTTTACGAAAGCGGCCGTTCATGGACTGCAGGGGTATCGGCGGTCTGAAGAGGAGACGGCGGGGCAGAAGCAAGAGGGGCAACCGCAGGTTGGGGAACAGCCGGATGTGGGGCAGCAGACCGGGCACTCGGAGCAGGCGGGGAAGCAGGGGCAAACTCAGCTTGCGTCGAACAAGGTGGCGGCGGTGCTGAAGCATTTTTGCGGGCAAGGTGCGGGCGAAGGCGGAATGAATGCTTTTCCGGCTTCAATCGGCGAGCGCGAGCTGCGCGAAATTCATTTGCCGGGCATGGAAGCCGGCGTGGAGGCCGGAGCGCTCGGCTGTATGGCGGCCTACAACGAAATTGACGGCATTCCTTGCCATGCGAACCGCAAGCTGCTGACCGATATTTTGCGCGAAGAATGGGGCTTTGACGGGATTGTCATGGCCGACGGTACGGCGGTCGATCGTTTGCTGGCTTTGACGGGCGACTATGAGTCCGCGGCAGCTTTGGCCTTAACTGCGGGCGTCGATATCAGTCTGTGGGACAAGGCGTTCAGCACGTTGGAGCAGGCCGTGCTGCAAGGGAAAGTGCAAGTGTCCTTCATCGACCGGGCTGTCAGGCGCGTGCTGCAGCTGAAATTCCAGCTGGGCTTGTTCGAGAATCCGTACACGGCGGAAGAATCGGCTGCGGAGATCGTGGGCAACGAGACGGCGCGTCAAGTGAATTTGCAGCTGGCCAGAGAAAGCGTTGTGCTGCTGAAAAACGAAAACCGGCTGTTACCCCTTGGCGCCGGACTGCGGCAAATCGCCGTGATCGGCCCGAATGCGGATGCCCTGTATCATCAGCTAGGCGACTATACCGCCATTCAGCGTCCGAACTCCGGCACGACGGTGTTGGAAGGAATCCGGGAGTTGTCAGGAGATGCGAAGGTGGTCTATGCCAAGGGCTGCTCCGTTCGCGACGAATCGCGCGACGGCTTCGCCGAAGCGGTGGAACTGGCGCGGCAGTCCGAGGTTGCCGTCTTGGTGATGGGCGGCAGCAGCGCGCGTAATTTCGAGCTGAAGTTCGATATTAACGGCGCGGCGATCGTGGAGGACGGACAGCCGTCCGATATGGACTGCGGCGAAGGCGTCGATCTGGCCGATTTGCGACTGGGCGGCGTGCAGTCGGAGCTGATTCGCGCAATTGCCGCAACCGGAACGCCGATCGCGCTTGTGCTGATTCAAGGCAGACCGCACGCCATTGCCGAGGTGGCTCCGGATTGCCAGGCCATCCTGTCTGGCTGGTATCCCGGACCGGAGGGCGGCAGGGCGCTTGGCGAAATTTTGTTCGGTGCCGTGAACCCAAGCGGAAAGCTGGCCGTTACGATTCCGTATTCGTCCATGTCTCTGCCGGCATACTACAATCGCAAGGATCAGGGCTACGATCCGAGATACGCGGATTGTCCGCGGCCGGTCTTGTATCCGTTCGGGTACGGGCTAAGCTATACGGAATTTGCTTATTGCAATATGAGAGCCGTTGCATCGGAACGGACGCTTCAGCAGCTGGAGGCCGGAGAGAGCTTCGAAATCGAGATCGATGTGGAAAACACGGGAACGATGGGCGGAGCGGAGGTTGCGCAGCTGTACATCAAGGATATGGAAGCGACTGTGACGCGGCGCGTGAAGGAGCTGAAAGGCTTCCGGAAGATCTGGCTTGAGCCCGGCGAGAAGCGCACGCTGAGCTTTAGCCTGACGGCCAAGGAGCTTGGCGTCTGGAACGTCGACATGGCCAATGTCGTAGAAGCCGGCCGAATCAAAGCGATGATCGGCGGCGATTCCGAGCCGAGCTGTAGTCTGATGCTTCGTGTGGCGGATTAATAGAGATGAGGGGGACCGGCGCGAGCCGGTCTCTTTTGGTTGTTGATGTCTGGGGAAATTTTTAAAGCGGTTAATCCGCGCTAAATCGGAATATAAGGAGGAAATCGTCGATTTAAAGCGGGAAGCCCGCTCTATTTTTCCGAAATAGAAGTATTTGTGAATTTAAAGCGGATAATCCGCTTTATTCGGCTCAAAATGGGGGCGGGAGCACAATTAAAGCGGGAAACCCGCTTTAGCCTGAAAAGTCTCAAGAATGAACAAGCTTTCGTTGCTGGTTCAATCGGACGTCGGCCGCCCGCTCGTTAACATTTAGGATTTAATTCCAGTTTGTCATATGACAAAAAACATGACTTCCTTCTCTGTGCGCTCGATTAGCCGGGCGATAGAATGAAGCAGATGCCGAATCTTCATGGATGATCGGCTGATTGCGCATGGAGAGGAAGAAGGAAATGAAGCTATTCATTCCATTTCAAAGATTCGTCGCTTGTTTGTTAGTGTTCGCGATGGTGGCGACAAGCTTTACAACAGCGGCATTCGCGACGACGCAAGGGGAAGGACGCGGCGCCGACTACAATGCGGAGCTGCTTCGTCTGTTAACCGAGGAGTACGGAGCGGATCAGGCGCCCGCGATGCTGGAGACGCTTCAGAAGCTGGGCCTGGCGGATACGAACGGCCAACTGCTGAATTACTCTATTCTATTAAATGGCCAAGTCTATACATTAGAGGAAATGAAACAGATATTGGCGGATGTGAGCGTCGACTTGACGCAAACCGCCGAAGTCGATGGCGAGCCGATAACGCTTGCGGCGCTTAAGGAAATGATCGCCATCGAGGAGCGGCTGTCGAGCCTGCTGCCTGCGGGAGAAGAGGGCGGAGCGGGCATATCTCCCGAGCATCTGGACAGCCTCGATTCTTTTCTGGCGCAGATTGAGGAAGACGGCGGGCTGAATTTTGTTGACGAGAACGGCAATTCGCTCAGCGAGCCGACAACGAGCTCACAGCGGATGATGCCGTTTGCCAACCCGGCGGCGAATTATGAAGATACGATCTATGTCACTGTAACGAAGTATGTAATCGTGGATAAAGCCCCGAAAATCACCTTCCAGCTCAACAAGGCGCAAAATGTCGCAGTGTCCTTCGACTACGAGCAGATTGCAGGCACGCAGGGCTCCGTTCCGGGCCCGACCAACCCAACGGGGACGGTGACGTTTAGCCCCGGGGAGACGACGAAGGAAGTCACATTTGCAACTCGTACCGTTAACGACTCGGCGATCTGGAACTTTTCTTGCCGGAGAATGGTTGGAAACCCTGCGCGACCTGTAGATTGCACAGAAGCGGAAAAGCAGCCGGATCAATTCCGCGAACAGGTATGGGCCGGATACGCCCGTGCCGATTATCTTCATTTTCACCATTTCAAAAACCTGGATTACATGGATTTCAACTTTAGCAACGGCACGACAAAACACTTCACTCATTCGTATAACGGCGGCGCTTATCTGGCTTTCGCATCCAAAACGGGCAATGACGGCGGAAACGGAGGCATTGCCACCATCCCGAATTTTTTCGAATACGCCATGCGAAACGGGGTTCACAGCCGTTATATAGGCCTCAATTCCATATTGCAGGCCTCCTCTACAAGCGGCTTCTATACGACAGGGCAAATTTTGCCGATCCAGATCTTATTTAGTCAACCGGTCATCCATTCCAGTCCCAGCGGCTACGACTTTCAACCCAGGCTGATGCTGGACAACAATCTGATTGCGCAGCCTGCCCTTGTTGTGCCCGCGGTCAGACAGCAGTACGGCTGGGGGGCCATGTCCTATAAATACGATTATCAGACCGTGCTGGACAAGTCCACTGTTGCGGCTTATCGGCAAACGACTCAGAGCGGGGAAACGTATACCGGATTAAATGTGAAGCAATCCGATGGCGAGAGTAAGCCGAATTATTACGTCATCTCCGATGACGACTACCGACGAGAAGAGCCGATAGGGTCTCTTCAAGACCGTTATGGCCTAATGTCCTGGAACAAGGATTACACGAATGCGCCAAACATTGAACTGGACTATGCGCGTTCAGACGTATTCGGCTCGATTGCGCTGGATAAGTCTTCTTATCTGATTGGCGATACGGCGACGGTGACGGTTAATCTGGTAACCGGCGACACTCAGGAGGATTGGCTGATTGACGGAGCTACGGTTCCCGAAGAGATTGCTAAACGGGTCAAGGTATCTCTTGGAGATCGCTCCGTTGGCGTCATCGATCTGGACTGGAAGACGGGAGAAGACGGGCTTCCGATTTCCCCGCCCGCTCTGGAAGGGAAATTGCAAATCACACAAACGATATTCGACGCGCTGACGGACGCAGATGCAGCGACGGACGGCAAGCAATTGCGCGCGAAAATTTTCTATAACCGGAATACGACTCCAGGCGCGTTAGCCGTCGGCAACGCTGAAGATATGGGAATGCTGGCCGATCGATTTGCCTATCTGGAGGTTACAACGCCCAAATATATTTCCTCTGCGGAGCTGTCGATCACCTACCCGGCAACCTGGCCGTCCGGTACGCCTTATGTGGTGAACCTGATCGATGCGACCGCAACCAAGCTGGGGTTCGCATATCCGCCGAATGCGACCTATACAACGCCGGATCAATTCGAATGGCGCAGCAGCGATACTAGGATCGCGGGGATTACGGCCGACGGAACCATCCTTCCCAAGACAGCCGGCACGGTGACGTTTACGCTGGCAGCCAAAAACAACGGAGAAGCGGCGGAAGCGACGGTGACTTCGCAGACGATTACGATTAGCGCGGACGGTTCCGCGGCCGTAGTCGTCCCGAGCTTTGCCAACCGCGTATACGTCAATAAAAACAAAGACGCGAACATCCTGTGGTCCACCAATGTGATGGATCGCTATAAAGAGCTGGCCGGAGCGGGCGGGACGGTGCAGGACGCCAACTTCAAGCTGGAGCTGTACGATGGATTTTGGGACGAGGCGCAGCTTGCCGCACAGCAGCCGACGCAGATCTGGGAAGCTCCGACTGCTGCCGAGCTGATCAACGCAACAAGCTTTAAGATCCCGGGCTCTTATATGAAGGACATCTCGAGCAGCAACGTGCCGAGCTACACGGTTCGCATCGGTACGGTTAACCCGGAAAATGCGCAGTCCACGCTGTCCGCGCTATCGTATATCGTCGTGAGATCGGAAGCGGCGACAGTGACGCTGGACAAGTCGATGGGCCAGTTTGTAGTCGATTCCGTCGGCACGCTGCCGATCAGATGGACGCTCGACCATTTCGATCCGGTCAATCGGGGCGAATTTGAGTTTCAGATTACTAAAAATGGCGTGCTTATACCGGACAGCCGCATCGTATTCGACCAAACGACAGGCCAGTTTAGCGATGGCAATGTGACAGCGACGGGAGGAAGCTACAGCTTAAATATCGCCCCCGTAACCGGAAGCAGGCAAATCAAAGACTTATACGCCATAACGCTGGCTGTGAAGAACAGCACGGATGCGACCTGGTCGTACGATTCGTTGTATTTGCAGGTGTATAAGAACGATGCGGTGCAAATCCAAATCGACGGTCAACCGGCTGCCTCTTACAAGATGAGCAACGTCGACCGCATTAAGCAGATGACAAGCGATCAAATTATCGCCTTAAAGCGAAATATTTTGCTGAACAACGAGCTGGGCGTCAACAACAAGGACTACGACGATCTGGGGGAGATTACCGATCAGATCGCCTGGAAATCCTCCAACAATGACGTAGGCACCATCTATCATCGCAGTGACGGCTATGTCGAGGATATCGAGAAGTTCAACAATTCCTCCTATCAGCCGAAGCAGAAGTTTCTGCTCGGCGGCACGAACGACGGCAGGACGACGATTACCGCTACGCATGCCCGCACCGGCATGAAGGCCGAGCTCGATCTCACCGTCGAGACGCTGAAGGACAAGCTGTATTTGTTCCAGCTCTATCCGAAGACGGAAACGACTTTGACCTACACGAACGGCGTAGGCGCCGAAAAATCGGTGAAGAGCGATGCCAACGGACAATTGGCGCTGTACGACGAGAGCGGCATTGCGAGCGATGCGTATGTGACCTCCGTATTTGACGGCTCGACCTATACCGGCGTGTTCAGTCAGGACAGATTGCTGTCGCAAGAAGGAAATCCGGCGCAGCTTGAGCTGTATCCGATTAATATTTTGCAGCTTCGCCAGTTGTCGAAGGTCGAGCTGTTCTTCAAGAAGCCCGACGGCAAGCCGTACACCGGCAAGGTGACCTATCGCGGCGGCGTATACAAGAACGGCAATTATGCCGAAGCGACGGAGATTGGCGGTTCGGGTATTACCGAGACGCTGGCTGCCGACGGCAAGCTGGAAATTATTTTCGATACGACGGACTTTTATTCCGTGGCTGCAGGGGAGAAGAATGCCGCGGATCTATCCGCCAAGGACAAGCTGGAGTTTATCGTCGAAACCCGGTTCGAGGGCGACCGCTATAATCCGAGCTTGGTCGCGCTGAACGGCGATGCAAGCCCGATCGACCGCATCCTCATCGGCGACAAAATCGTCAACATGATCGGCAACGATCGGCAGCAGCCGACGCCTGTCATCGTGAATCAGTTCGTCGCAAGCAGCGATAAAGGCGTTAAAACCGATATTCGCGATTACCGCGGCAAGTACGGTCCTAACAATGCGTACCCGAGCATTCAATTGACGACCGAATTGCTATGGTGGGGAGAAGAGGCGGATCAAGAGGCTTATGCCGTGCTGGAGAACAGCACAGGTCTTGCTCCGCAAGGGCAATCCTACCAGACGCTCAAGTATCCGTTCTCCGATCTGTGGCTGACGCGTCACGTCCAAGTGCTGAATAAAGATACGATCTGGCTGGACAAAGCGCAATCGGGCTCGGTGCATTTCAAGCTGTACGACAAGCCGGACAGCTTCCGCAAAAGCTTCACGTCGACGGCTACGCTCGTCAATATGATCGGCGCTTCCGAGGTCAGCGCTGCGGAGCTTCGCTCCGGTCTTCAGAAGCTGAAAAGCGATATGAACGGCACCAATGGAAGCACGAAGGGTCCGAGCAATAACGATAAGGTCGTTCTGGAAACGCTGAGCCTGTTGGGCAATCTGAAAATGGACGTCGGTCCGCTCGCGATGAGAGTGTATCCGACGGACGACCCGATGGTGTTCAAAATGATTATGTCGGCTTCGCTGGACAAGATGGCGTCGACACAGGGCAGCAGCGATGTACAGTTCATGAAATCGAATAACAACTTTGCGCCCGGCGCCGGCGATCTGTACAAGATCGCGATGGGGCAATATGTGGCGGATCAGAAAAACCAGCTTGCCAAAAGCATAGCCGGGCATTCCGGCAAGAACATTCCGTTCAGCGCAGGCGGATACTACATTGGAGAGATCAAGTACAATGTGAAGACCGACGCTTGGGAAGCTGTCGTGCATGGCGGGGGCTTCAATGCAGGCGGAGGCTTCGAGTATTCGTGGTCCTGGAACGTTCAAGCGGGCTTCATACCGGTGACGTTCTCGTTAACGATTGGCGGCGGTCTCGAGGTCGGTTTCAGAGCTTCCGTTCTGTTCGACGAAGTGCCGGGCAACCCGTGGAGCAATCCGCAGTTGGAGAGCGTTAACGATTATTTGACCTCGCTGCGCGTCCTTGCTTACATCGAAGCGTTCGGCGGCATCGGCTTCGACTACTCGATTATCGCGGCCAAAATCGGCGTGTTCGGCAAAATTACGCTGGAGAACACAAGCACATGGCTGAATCGGAATTATTTGCAAAACAGCAGCGATCGCGTATTGTACGGCAACAAGCTGACGCTGGAAAGCATTGTCGGCATACGCGTTGTCATTAAGTTCCTGTTTATCTCGATTCAGCACGACTTTGCTTCCTTGCGTTACAGCCATACGTGGCTGTCGAAAAACTGGGACAACATTCAGGATTACTGGAAAGAGCATGCGACGATGCCGCTTATGGCATCCAATGCAGAGGTTGCCATCCTGGCTTATATGAGGTCTATCGGCGAAGATCCGATGCAGGTATTCAACTCGCAGACGGTGGAGGATCGCAGCTATCTGGACGAATACGATCGTTCATGGCGGCAAGCGCCATCCAGCGCGGGAAGAAGCTTGCTTGCCGGCGCGCCGGGCGGACCGCAGGTGCTGGAATCCAACGCGTATCCGTATTCCAATCCGCAGGTGGCCGCGGACGGCTCGCTGTTCGTCTACCTGTCCGACAACAACAGCGCGAATGTGGAGGATACGGCTGCCGCTTGGGCGGTTCGCAACGGTCAGGGCGGCTACGATCCGCGCGGAGAGATTGTGACGGACGCTGCGCTTGAAGGTTATGGAGATACGGGATTGCAGCTCGACGGAGAGGGCAATCTGGTCGCCGCCGTCTGGGTCAGGCAGAAGGATAAAATCGGCAAGGAAGCCGGAGAAGAGCTGACCGGCGCCGACATGCTGCTGATGAACAACAGCGCCGAGATCATGGTTGCCGTCTATGACGGGACGAACTGGGTAACGAAACGTCTGACGGACAACCAAAACCCCGATATTGCGCCGATCGTCTCGGTCGGGGGCGGCAAAGTCGTCGTCGCTTACCGCAGCGTCTATTCGTCCAATATCGACAATCCGCTGGATTTCTCCGAATCGGACAGCATCGTGTATACGGTGTACGATACGGTCAGCGGCGTGTGGAGCGATGTCGAGACGCTGTATAACGGTACGAACGGTACGGTTATGGGAATGTCGGCGGAGACGCTGACCGACGGGACAACGGCCGTCGTCTATACGGTAAACAAAGGCAACACGGATTCTATCCCGGCAGATCAGTATGTCGCCGGAACGGATAACGAGATTGTGTACGCGGTCATCGATACGTCGGCGGACCCGGCAGCCCCAACCTCCGGTTGGAAAACCAAAGGCGTCGTGAAAAATCTGCAGGTGACCTACGATCGCAACGCGAACGAGAATCCGCAGTTAACGAGCGTCATTTTCCCGGATGGGACGGAACGCTTTGTGATGGCCTGGTATACGACAAGCGGCGAGGACGAGAGCGCTGCGGAGGATATCCGGATACTGGCGTTCAACCGGGACGGAGAAGTGTATTCGGAATTTGTGGATAGCTTGAGCGCGGTGAAGGCGTACAATAACGTTCGAATTCATCCGAACTTTGTGTTTGCGAAGATGCCGCAGGCGGACCGCAAGCTGGAGCATCTGTCGCTGATCTGGAAGGAAGCTCAGGTCGAGACGGTTTCCGGAGATACGATTAGCCGCGACGCGCTGAAGGCGGTGAAGCTCGGCCTTAGCGGCGGGGAGCTGTATCTGTCGGGCGTTATGGAGCTGGGCGCGATGCCGGACGATACCGCCATTGATACGATTGCGGCGTATGTCGCCAACAGCGCGGGGACGGAGATTAGAGCCTTGCTGCTGGGCACGACGTATACGACCGATACGGAAGTTGTGGGCAGCATTACGCCGAAGCAGGAAGGCCAAGCGGGAGGAGACGCCATTCCCGTTACCGTGTCCAAGACGGTAAGCGCCATGTATACGGCCAGCGCAACGTACCATAATCAGTTCAATGCGGATCAAGTGGTCTATAACCCCGGCGAGATCGTAGCCGACTACGACTTGCCGATTCAGTTCAATGTCGTGAACCAAGGTTTGTCCGCAATTCAATCGGTGGACATTACGATTAACGGGGCGCAGACGAATTATGCCAATTTGTCGCTCGTACCGAACAGCGCACAAGGCTTGATTGCCTATTATACGGTGCCTTCGCCGATTGCGGATGCGGCGTATCAGATTGAGGTTGTTTTCGCCGATGGGGAGCGGCAATCGACGGCAGGCACGCTGCGGCTCGATGTGCCGGATACGGGAATTTCGAAAATTAAAGTGATGAAGGAAGAGGCTGGCAAGCGCGTTCTGTCCATTCCGGTCTACAACAAGAACGGCACAACGTCGAGCGGCAAGGGGCGCGTCGTTAAGCTCGCACTGTACGAGGGCAACCAGTTCACGGACGATACGAGAATCGGCAATGTCATTGCGATCTCGGATGCGGACGCTCTGAGCCTGATCGATCAAGGCGCATACGTCGAGACGGTGGAGCTCGATGTCGGAGCTTATCTGACCAAGCATGGTTTGCAGGAAATTCCGGATAACGGAATTACGATTTATTTGCACAGCTGGGCGGAGAATGCGCAAGGCGAGCCGCTCAAAGAATTCGACGATTCCGACAACGAGGCCAAGGTGACGCTCGACAACTTGGCGCTCAAGTACAATGAAAACCAAGTGCTGCTGACGATGGAACAGACGAATACGGCTTCCCGTACGAGTGTGGACCTGACGATGCAGAACATGAAGATGGCTCCGATTACTTCCGGCAACGTGCTGCTTAATTTGCTCGATGCCGAGGGGCAAGTTCTGGAGACGAAGTATGTGGCCACCGACGCGGCAGGGCTGCTGTCGTTCTCCGCAGAGGAGAAGAAAACGACAACGGTACAGTTCAGCCAGGCCGGGCATTCCGTGCAAGGGGTGTTCTTCCGGGAAAGCGCAGATGTGCTGGACGCAACGTTAAGCACGGTCAAACTCAGCGGCGTGCCGCTGGACTTCAATCCGGGGCAGACGGCGTACGCTCTGCAGGCAAGCGATCTGAAGCGGACGCAGTTGGTGGCGGCGGCGTCCAACAGCGAGGCGACCGTGTCGCTGCTGGACGGTAGCGGCAAGCCGATTCGCTCGGGCAAGGGCTTCGTGTCCGTCGATCAAACGCTGCAGCTGTCGGCAAGCGGCGCCGTGAACGAGTTTAAGATTTCCGTGCAGCCGGCCAGCGCGTCGGGTACGGCGACGACCTACCGATTCAGCGTGACGAACACGCAGTCGTCCAAGCCGCAGCTTGAGCTGAAGGTGAAGGGAACGGCGGGTTCGGACGGCAAATATGCCGGCAATGTAGAGGTAGCTTTGTCTCCGTACGTCGTAGACGGCTTTAAGATCGATAAGGCGATGTACAAAGTCAATGACGAGAGTTGGTCGCCGATCGCCTACGACGGCAATACGGAACAGAAGCTGACGACGTTGTCGAAGGAGGGCTCCTATAAGGTTGCGGCCAAGGTCGTTTTGGCATCGGGCTTGGAGTACGAGGTGGACGCTGCAGGATTTGCCATTGGCGGCTCGACAACGCCAAATCCGGACCCGGGAACAGGCCCCGGATCCGGCTCCGGCTCCGGCAATGAAGGCGGTAACGGATCTAACGGCGGCAAGAACCTGGGGACATCTCCGGAAACGCCGTCTGAGCCTAAGCCGGATCCAGACGCGACGTCTATCTTTAACAAAGGTCTGATCCAGTGGGAGCAGATGCTGCAGGCTATCAAGGAGCGATTGGCGTCGGCGGACCCGAATCAGACGGCGTTTGCAGATACCGCGACGCATTGGGCGCGGCAGACCATCGACAAGCTTGCAAATCTAAAGGTTCTCGTCGGGTATAGCGACGGCAGCTTTAAGCCGAGCAAGTCGATTACGAGAGCGGAGTTCGCTTCCGTCATTGCCAGACTGTTCGTGTTCACGCCTGCGCCATCCGACTCGACGGTAATCTTCGCCGATCTGAACGGGCATTGGGCGGAGGCCAACATCGCCGACCTGGCCAAGCATGGAATTGTCACAGGTTACGGCGACGGCAGCTTCCGGCCGGATGCGACGATAACAAGGGAAGAAATGATCGTCATGATGATGAGACTGGTGAACGAAGCGGCGCTGCCGCAGACGGGCCGGGCGAGCTTCACGGACATGACGGATGCCGGGAAGTTCGCGCGGCAGTCGATAGACGCCGCGGCGCAGGCCGGATTGGTTCAAGGGTACGACGGAAAGCTGCTTCCGAAGGGCAAAGCCACTCGCGCAGAGACGGTTACGATGCTCTGGAAGCTGCTCACGCTGGACCCGGAATTGAAGACGATTTTGGAGCAGTAGACGCAATTGAAGGCGTCCCGATCCCTCGATGTAGGGGCGGGGCGCTTCTTCTTTACATGGTTACTGAAAATCATTATCATCAAAATGAGGTTAACGCGATATTTTCCAAAAGGTTAGGCGGTGTCGCACACATGGAAGCAGATTTGAACGTGCTTACAGAGCAATGGATGGGCAACAGCTTCAGGATGAAATCGATCGTCAGAATCATCAAAGCTCCGCACGAGCTTACGACCTCCTACGAGACAATATGCCCTGCATTTACATTCGTTGCGCGCGGAAGCGGCGAGCTTCATTTAAATAAGGATGTCTATAAGCTGCAGCCCGGCAAGGCTATTCACAGCTGCTCGGGAATGTGGCTGAAAGCCTGGAATACCGGCGAAGAGGAATTCGAGTGCTATCGGGTGCTCTATGTGCCGGAAGGGAAGGAATCGAGCAAGGACAATTATATGTTTAAACACTATGAGCTGGAGTTTGGCGACAATCCGCAAATCTTTTCCACGTTGGAGAAAATGAACAGCCTGTCCAGTCGCGGCGATATTCAATCCGAGTTTCAAGTGAAGGTGCTTTTCTACGAGCTGCTGGGGAAAATGTTTGCGGCTGCAAGGAGCTTGCGAACCAGCGTTCATCGAACGATCGTGGAGGACAGCATCGCCTATATCCATTTGCATTTTCAAGACCCGCATTCCCTGTTCAGCCTGGCCAGCCGTTATCAGCTGTCCCCGAAATATTTCGCGGAGATTTTTTACAAGGATGTGGGGATAAGCCCGATTAATTACTTGATTAACTACCGTATGAAATTTGCCGAGAAGCTGCTGCTGACGACGAATGCCTCCATTCGCGAGATTGGAAGAAGCGTAGGTTATGCCGATCCCTATCAATTCAGCAAAATGTTCAAAAAACACATCGGCGTGGCGCCGAGCGAATTCAAATCCAACGCGTTAAGTTAGTCGGGACGAAAGACGGGTGCCGGGTGCCGCAAGTTAACGGAAGATATGACATCACATTCACAACGGATATGCCATTCCCTTTGTTAATCCTATCCTCTACAATTGATTCGATAATGATAATCGTTATCGATTACATCCACACACAAAAGATAGGGGAAACAGAATGAATAAGAGCATGAAAACAAGCGCACTGGGTATGGTTTTGATCGTTTTGATTCTGATGCTGTCGGCATGCGGCGGCTCGAATGCCAACAATTCAAGCGGAAGTCCGGAGACGGGGGCAACCTCCGCACAACCGAGCGAGTCTGCGGCAGCTGCGCAGCCAAGCGAATCCGCATCGCCTGAACAAAGCGCAGAAGCGGCGGCGAGCTTCCCTCGCGATGTAGATAGCGCCTTTGGGAAGGTGACGCTTGACAAGAAGCCGCTGAAGGTAGGCTTGGCCAACTGGATGCTGCTGGAAATGCTGCTCCCGTTCGATCTGAAGCAGGCCGGGATAACCCTGCCTTTCTCGGCATCCAATTCGTCGTTGGAGTCCGACGTCTACAAGCAATATGCCGATAAATTCGAAGAACTGAAAATTATCGGCGAGAATACGCAGGTCAATCTTGAAGCGATGCTGGCCTTCCAGCCGGATGTCATTATTGCGGGAAGCGTCTCCAATAAGGAGATCAAGCAGCAGCTGGAGCAGATCGCTCCGACCGCTTGGTACGACGAGGAGAAAATTAACGTACGGAAGGATTGGACCGAGCTTCTGACTTATATGGGCGGAGTACTGGGGCAAGAGGAGCGCGCGCAGGAGCTGATTAACGACTTCCGCACAAAGCAAAGCGAAGGCAAAGAGAAGCTGGCCAGCCGCAGCGACGAAACGGTTATGTTCGTCCAGGTCAGAGAGAACGCCGTATATGTTATGAGCGCGGCTTCCATCCCGCAGTATTACGAAGGTCTCGGCCTTACGCCACCCGATGCGGTGAAAGAGATGGAGGCTCCCTCGCAGATTTCGTTGGAAGGCTTAACCGTGATCAATCCCGACCACCTCTTCCTCGGTTATTTCAACTGGACGGATAAGTCGCTGGCGGCGCTTACGGATGAATGGCAGGACAGCGAGGTATGGAAGGGTCTTAAAGCCGTCAAAAACAATCAGGTATACCCGCTTAACGGCGAGCTGGCTCTCGGCATCGGTCCGATCGGCCAAGCTTACGGAATCGACACGGTCATTGAGGCGATGAAATAAGATTGGCGAAAACTCACATGGAACCGGGGCTGTACCGTAGCCACTTCAAGTTGCTGTGAAAAATAAACAAGAGTTTACGTACGCAGGAAGTTAGTCGGAAAATCGTACAAAGCAGCTCGAACCAGGCTTAAATGGCGGGCGTTTGTTCGAAAGATCGTACAAAGCAACTCGGATCAGACTCAAACGGCGGACGTTTGGGCGGAAAATCGTACAAAGCAGCTCAAATAGATCCTCCGTAAAAGTTCAGTTCCCAAACAGATCGGAAAAGTTGTGGTCAATCCTAGCTGATAGACTAGACTGCCTCATATGCTCCTGAAATCGCCTTGTTACGGGTTTATCCATTCGGATTTCAGGAGCATATAGCAGCGGAGGCTCAAACTACGAACATTTATAGGAATAAATTTATGTGACAACCTCGTTCGTTCAGCTCATTTTAGCCGATGTAAAATACAGTTCCCCCAGAAGATCCTTCGCTTGATAGCGGTCATGCGGCAGCTCTTGTTGCACAAAAGCGGCAACTTCCGATTGCTCAAGATCGTACATCACTTCAATTTCCTTGGAAAATAGCAGTTTCTCTTTCTCCAGCAGGTTGGCAAAGGAAGGAACCGATTTGGGCAGCAACTCCTCTTGATTAAGAGCTTGCTTTAATCCGTTAACGTAGAATTCGAACGGACGACCGCCGGATATTTTTACGCCCTTATTTTCCTCATTAATCATCATAATAGTCGGGAAGCCTCGAACCCCTAATTTTCTCGCCAGAGCAAAATCCTCATTCAATAATTGTTGGCCGACAGGCTGTTCGGCTTCGGTGACAATGGCTTCGCCATCCAATCCAAGCTGATTTACAATTTCAATCATCTCGGATTTCTCCGCGATATTATGATTAAATGCGAACAACGCTTCTCTTGCGCGGCGCAAATACTCGAACGCTTGGGCATCGGAATGATTCTTTTGAATGATCTTAAAGACGCGAGAGGGGGGATAGGAGGATTGGACCGGATTGTCGATCATTAACGACCCGTCAATCGGCATTCTCGAATGCTGCCCTACCTCTCTCCAATGACCGGCCACGTCGGCCGGTTTATAGATTCCGTTAGCGGGATCGATCGGGCCGTCGTGCCATTTTTCCAATAAACCGCCCATCACCGTATGAAAGTTAAAATAGTGTCCATACTGCTCCACAAAGCGGCGTAGAACGGGCTCGATCGCCCAGCAATGAGAACAAATCGGATCGGTGACATAATAAAGCTGAACCGACCTTTGCGGTTGATTAAAATCGATCACTTCCATTTCATCCTCGCCGACTTCTCCGCATACGCCTGTTTTTAGATCGCAGATCATATTTATTTCTCCTCCTCGGTTTGCCTGTATTTGAATTTTAAATCATAATAAAAGCGATCAACACCAATAGTTCCGCGGATTTGTCGGTTATCCAACACATTAAGGAACTTGTCGTAAAAAGTAGGGGGGTTATTCAAATGACGCAATCCAAGACAGACCCTCGAGTTGTGCGTACTCGCAAGTTAATCATGGATTCTTTCATCGAGCTTTCGGGAAAAAAGGAATTCAAGGATATAACCATAAAGGATATCACGACAGAGGCGATGATTAATCGCGCCACTTTTTATTATCATTTCGAGGATATTTACGACTTATTGGAAAAGGCGCTATCGGAAGTCCTGTTAGTGGACTTAAACTACGATTTCTACCAAAACGACGAGCTAGACGAAGGGGCTTTCGTTCGAATTTTCAAAGCCGTAACGGATTTTCAAAAGTCGTTATCGGCCCGCTGCCATAGAGGTTACGAAGACACCATTGCCCGCATTATTAGGGAACAGCTCGAAGTTATTTTTTACAAAATGCTGTTAAAGCAGCACGAAGCCGAGAAGGACGAGGCTCTGAAAATTACGGCCGTTCTGTTAAGCTGGGGCATTTACGGGGCTTCAGTGGAATGGAGAAGAGAGGGGCAGCACAGACCGCCGGAGGAATTCATTAAATTCGCATTTCCTTATATTCAACATGGCATTAAAGGGAGAACGGGGCACAGCGACGAGTCTTGAAGCAGCAAAGGGTGCGGCGACGAAATTAATGTGCTACATAAGCTGTGGGAGGAGGGCAAAGAAAGTGCCTTGCTGCCTTCAAGCCGTGGAGCGAAGGCCAAAAAAGTGCCCTGACGTTACCCAAGTTGCGGAGTGTAGGCCAAAAAAGTGCCCTGACGTTACCCAAGTTGCGGAGTGAAGGCCAAAAAAGTGCCCTGAAGTTACCCAAGCCGTGGGGCGAAGGCCAAAAAAGTGCCCTGACGTTACCCAAGTTGCGGAGTGTAGGCCAAAAAAGTGCCCTGACGTTACCCAAGTTGCGGAGTGTAGGCCAAAAAAGTGCCCTGAAGTTACCCAAACCGTGGAGCGAAGGCCAAAAAAGTGCCCTGACGTTACCCAAGTTGCGGAGTGAAGGCCAAAAAAGTGCCCTGACGTTACCCAAGCCGTGGAGCGAAGGCCAAAAAAGTGCCCTGACGTTACCCAAGTTGCGGGGCGAAGGCCAAAAAAGTGCCCTGACGTTACCCAAGCCATAGAGTGTAGGCCAAAAAAGTGCCGCGGCGCTAGGGAAGTGTCACTTTTTCTTGTGGTAAAACAATAAATATATATTGTATAACACTCAATATTTATTGATAAACGATAAATACGAGGATATAATAACACTGAACCTATCCAAGTGAGGTGTTATTGATGAAACGTGCATCCACATTGTTTCTGAAGATTACGGTGTTCCTGATGGGGTTGCCGCCGCTTGCTCTATGCGTGGCTGTGATCCTTTCCTTAGTTAGCGGAAACAACGAACAATTTCCAGGCAAGATGTATCCAGCGGATGCCGGTTTTTTTGTAGCGATTATCCCGTATTACATCGCGCTGTACCAGGCGTATAAGCTGCTTGGCTATATTGATAAAAATGTGGCCTTTTCCGAGCTGTCGGTTCAGGCATTAAAGAAGATCAAATATTGCGGATTCAGCATTTGCCTTATTTTTCTGGCGATGGAGCCTTACTTGTACATCATGGCGGAGCAAGACGACGCCCCGGGCCTTATCGTACTGGGGTTGGTCGTCGCCTTTGCTTCGTTTGTGATCGCGGCATTCGCGGCCGTGCTTGAAAGATTGCTGAAGGATGCGATTAACATCAAGTCGGAAAATGAACTCACGGTGTGAGGTGAAGGTTATGGCAATCATCGTCAATCTGGACGTTATGTTGGCAAAACGGAAAATGAGCGTGACGGAGCTATCCGAACGAATCGGAATCACGATGGCGAACCTGTCCATCCTGAAAACAGGGAAAGCAAAAGCGATTCGCTTCTCCACCTTGGAAGAGATCTGTAAAGCGCTTGAATGCCAGCCTGGCGATATTCTGGAATACAGTCCTCAATGAAAATTTTCGTGGCGAATTAGGTGCTTTTCTGATATCGCTCGAAATCCATAATATAGTTAACAGGCTGCTTATTTGCGAAACGGGTGATGTTTTCGAGCGCGCGGTCGTACATGGCCGCATAGGAGTGTTCCGTCTTGCCCCACCCGTCGAGAGAGATGCTGTGAGCGGTAAACAGGCAATTCTCCCACTGACGTGCGGGGTGATCGGGAACGAGCGTATCGTGAAACTCCTCCTCATCAAGCACGTCAAGTCCGGCGCGCAACCGCCCCGATTCCAGCTCGGCGAAAAGCGCTTGCTGATCGAACACGCCGCCGCGGGCGGTATTGACAATGATGGCGTCGTCAGGCAGCCTTGCGAGCAGCTCCGCCGTAATCGATTTGTAAGTTTCCGCCGATAGCGCCGCATGAACCGCCACCGCTTGAGACACATCAAATAGATTTTCCAAGCTGTCCACGCGGATACACCCCTCCGGCAATTCCCGGATGTATGGATCGTACACATAAATTACCGGTTGAAACGGCTTGCACAACTCGACAAACCGCCGTCCGATCGCGCCCATCCCATACATGCCCAACCTCAGTCCATATAACGAACCGCTTTTATGAAGAAAAGGCGGCGTCCATCCTCCGCTTCTGATGTTCATCACATAGGCGGGCAAAGATTTGAGCATGGCGAGAATCAGCGTAAATGCACCTTCAGCGACGCAATTGGCGGGGAGATCGCCCCAGTTGGTGACGATGATTTTGTCCGATAATATGATTTCGGCGGGAATCCAGGGTTTTAGAGAGCCGGTAATGTTGCAAACGTATTTCAGCCTGCCGCTATCCTCCGCTAGCTCCGCCGGTATCGCAATGTTGTCCCACATGGTCAGGAGTACGTCATACTGACGAATAATCGCGGCCAGCTCCTCAGGGCTTATATCCGCGCTTACAGGTAGATCCGTATATTCTCCGAGCTTTCTCAGCCCGTCGATGAAGGGGCTTTCTGCGAGCATATGTGTTGCTGCCGGTCCTCTGACGAATAAAATCTTCAACAATTTCCCCTCCGCAATTCCCCGTTATTTCATAGCGTACTTCGCGGTAAGCCGCTCAAATTCTCCGACGATGGTATCGACGGATTCCAATCCGAGCCAGAACATGCTCATTTTTTCTTCGAGAGTTGATGCGACTCCTTCGTCGATCAGCTCATGGATAAAATAGTTGTCGTTAATGGCGTCGCCAGCAAGGTTCATAAGGCGTAAATAGTCTTCCGATTTCACGCTGCGGTTGACGTCGTCCTTAATCGAGAGAAACAGAGTTTGGCCGGCCAGCGTTCGCTGCGTGTCATCCTCCAACGCGGTTCGGACGAACGCCGCCGCAAGCTGAGTATTCTCGCTGGAGGCCGGAACCATGAAGGCGTTGGCCAGCAGAAGCGTCGAACGGTCATTGCCGAACGGCAACGGAATTGTCTGCGGCACAAAGGTCATGCTTTCATTCTGCCAATTCGCCATCTCGAAGGTCGTCGTCATGACCATGGCGGATTTGCCGTGAATAAACGGCGTCCTTGGCCATACCACCTCGGGAAATGTCGTAGCGATCCGCTTGCGGAAGAACAAATCCTGAAGGATGGAGAGCGATTGCGACAGAACCTGCTTCTGTCCGGCGGCATCCGAATGTTTCAGCCCGTTCATCATCGCGAACGCCAGCCAACGGTTGATGACGGCATGCATGGAGAAGCCGTACTGTACGGTGATCCCATCCTGTATGCGGGTCAACTGCTCTGCGGCTGACAGAAATTCATCGAAAGTCCATTGCGACTTGGGAATGGCCAGACCCCCTTGCGCGAACAGCTGCGGATTGCAGGACATGAACACGGAAGAGAAAGTAAACGGCGCCGCCTTGATTCCGCCCCCGGCCTCGCTGAAATGGCTCATGATCTTGGGATAAATGTTTGAAACGACATCGGACAGATGACTGGACAAATCGATAAAATCTCCGATGTTGTCCATGGCCGAATAGTTCATGTCGGGAACCAGCACAAGATCGGCGCTAAGCCCCATCTCCTCTCCGGAACGGAGCGATTCCCAGAATTTATTGATCGGCAGACCAAGCACTTTGACTTCGATATCCGGATGCTTGCGTTTAAAAGCTTCAACGAGAATCGGCAAGCCGCGATCCAGGAAGAAGGCCGGAGAAGGAGACAGAATGCGCAGCGTTCGTTGCGCGGGTTTCTCTATGACCAGATCCTCCGGAATCATTGTGCCGAGGCCGACCCGCTTGACGATAAGGCCTTCGTCGTGCAGCAGAGCGAGCGCGCTGCGCACGGATTTGCGGCTTAGTCCGTAATGGGCGCTTAAGTCGCTTTCGGGCAGTAAATATTCTCCGGGCTTGATCAGCCCCGACAGAATTTGCTCTTTCAAGGTTTTATAAAGCTTGGTATAGAGGAATTCGTTCTCTCTTCGCATCATGCCACCCTCATTTCGTTAAACGATCCTAAAAACTAACGATTGACATCTAAGAGATTGCTCTCTAGTATAAAAAAAGGGAACAGGTTAGGTACATATCACCTATCGTGTAACCGTATTTTACCACAACATTTTCAAAATTTAAATGATTTATGTAGGCGGGAGGGAGAAGGATAGGCGCTTCTGATGGCACGGTCAAGATGGCTTGAGGAGCGAGCGTTGTTACAAAGCGTTTGAGAGCAAGTAAGCAAGGGCGGTCATTCTTTATCAGGTCTATCCAAAATCGAAGGGAGTTAACGAAAATGCGCAAGCTTTCTATCCTCGCAATATCCATAATGGCCGCAGGAATGCTGCTGTCGGCGTGCAGCAGCTCCGGCAAACAGTCGGCCGGTTCCGCGAAGCCATCTTCGGCAAGTTCTTCTGAAAGCGCTGCCAGCTCTACGCAAAGCAAAGAAGAAATCCCGATCAAGCTGTGGGTGTATCCGATGATGAACGGCATCAACGGAGACGGCACAGGCAATCCCGACGATTGGGCCAAGGAATATGCGCGGCGGTTCAAGGAGGAGCATCCGAACGCGAACGTCACCGTCGAGTTGCTCGATTGGGCGGGCGGTACGGAGAAAATAGACATTTCCGTCGCCGCGGGCTCGCCTCCCGATCTCGTGTACACGATCAATAACTTCGGCGGGGTGACGAAATATGGCAAGATGGGCGTTCTTGAGCCGATCGATCCGTTCCTGACGCAGAGCGATTGGGACGATTATTCGGACGCGGTGAAGGGAGCGATTAAATACGGCGACAATGCCTACATGTGGCCATGGCTGAAAATGGTGTCCGGCATTGCCGTCAATATGGACCTGTTCAAGGAACGCAACGCCACGGACTTGTTGCCGCTTGACCGGCCATTGCGCGACTGGACGTTCGACGAGTTTCTCGCAGCGGCGCAAGCGACGACGTTTAACCGCAGCGGCGGAAGCAATCCCGACGTGTTCGGCACGGTGGTTTGGGCCAAGGATGCTCCGTTCTATATGTACCTGAACGGTTTGACGAACGGAGGCAATATCGTAAACGAAGCATTCGATCAATCGACGATAACGGATGAGAAATTTTCCGCAGGCATTCAGTATACGATCGATCTGGCCAATAAGCATAAAGTGGCGCCTCCGGGCGGAGCCGGCATCAGCGCCATGAACGCTAAGGAAATGTTCCTGAACCAGCAGGTCGCGATGATGCCGGACGCTCCGTTCTTGCTTGAAGAAGTGAAGAAGGCTCCGAAGCCGTTTGAGGTCGGTTTTGTCGCGCCGCCGCACGGCGACCAGCAGCCGACCGCAGCTTGGAACAACGTCGGCGGGTTTATCGTGTTTAAGCAGAAGGACGAAGAGAAGAAGCAGCTTGTTATGGATTTTGCCCGTTTTATTACGAACAGCGAAAATTCGAAAATCGTCAAGCAAATTGGCACGTTCCCTGCACGCAATTCATCCGGCAACGTCTATGAAGGCGATCCGGTCATGACGTACTTCGACGAGCTGTCCAAATACGGCGACTCGCTGTTCTCGCGCTCGTTCGGGTTGGTCGACGTAGGCGACTGGGAGAAAGAGCTTCAGGCCATGTTGACCGGAGGCAAGAAGGTAGAGGATTCGCTAGCTTCTCTGGGCAAGATGCTGCAAGAGAAATTGAAATAACGCTTCGGACGAGGAGAAGCCTGATTCGACCGCATAGAAGCTTGGAAGAATGGGGCTCTCTCCGGTTCGAAAACCGGAGGTGGGACGATGTACCGTTTTCGAGGCGCACTGTCGGGGTATTTGTTTTTGCTGCCTGCCTGCGCGCTGTTCGCCGCTTTTATGTTTACCCCGATTTTTAGGGGGTTGCAGCTCAGCTTTCAAAAGTGGTCGATGTCCGGCTATGAATGGGTCGGATTCAACAATTACGAGAAAGTGCTGGGCGACGCGTTTTTCTGGAAATCGCTAGGGATTACGGCACAGTTCACGGTCGTGACGGTAGCCGCGGGTCTGGTGCTGTCGCTTATCGCGGCTTTCATGATCGATCCGTTTAAGGAGAAGGTGCAATCGGTATTCAAAGCCGCTTTTTATTTGCCAAGCGTGGCGCCGATCGTCATCGTATCGATTGTATGGTTGTGGCTCTACCACCCTTCCTTCGGACTGCTCAACTACTTGCTGAACAAGGCCGGCGCCGCCCCCGTATTATGGCTCGGGGATCCGGCAATTGCACTGTTCTCCATTATGCTGATGACCATCGCCGTGTCGCAGGGATCGAATATTTTGATTCTCGTTACGTCGCTCGGCGGCATTCCCAAAGATTATCAGGAGGCGGCGCGGATCGACGGCGCTTCCGTCTGGCAAGAAACGATTCGCATCAAGCTGCCGATGCTGAAGCCTACGTTGACCTACTTGGTCGTCGTTAATACGGTCGGCTCGTTCCAGGTATTCGCTCCCGTCTATATGCTGACCTCGGGCGGACCGGACAGGGCGACGACAACTCTCGGCTTTCTGATTTACGAGAGTGCGTTCAAAAAATTCGACTTCGGCGTCGCATCCGCTCAAGCGGTCGTCCTACTCATTATCGTTATGGTAATCGCAATCTTTCAATTCCGTACGATGGCGGGAGATTTGGAATATTAAAGAGGTCATGGGGAGAAGGTCGTAAGGGGAGGGATTCGCCATTCGCAGCACGAAAAGCTTTCGATTCATTAGCTTGGCCCTGCTGGTCGCGGCCGCAATTGTATTGTTGATTCCTTTTTACTGGATGGCGCTGCAAGCGTTCAAGCCGTCGGCTTCGGCGATCCAGACGCCACCGGATTTGTCCTGGGGAGGCTTGACGCTGGACAACTTCAAGAAGCTGACAGCCGATCATTTCATCTGGATCTGGACGTCCAACAGTCTGATCGTCGCGCTGAGCGGAATGTTGGGCAACGTCATTCTATGCTCGATGGCGGGATACGCTTTTGCTAAAAAGGAATTTCCGGGCAAGCAGGTACTGTTCTGGGCGATCGTCAGCATTATGATGACGTCCACTCAGGTGATTATGGTGCCTCTGTTTATGCAAATTCGCGACATGGGACTGCTCAACTCTTATTGGGCGCTGATTCTGCCCATACTCGTCTCGCCGTTTGCCGTCTTCTTAAGCAAGCAATTTATGCAGACGATACCGGGAGAACTGATCTCCGCGGCGAAAATCGACGGCTGCTCGGAGTGGCGAATCTACTGGAGCGTCATTTTGCCGGTGTCGATGCCGGTGCTGGCTATCGTTGCGATCTTCGGCTTCATTACGCAGTGGAACGATTTTCTGTGGCCGCTGCTTGCGACCGAGTCGCGGGAGATGCGCACGCTGCAGGTCGGCCTAGCCTCCATGCAGCTGCAGAACGTCGATTACGGCCTTGTATTGGCCGGAGCGACGTGGACGATGGCACCGATCGTCATCTTGTTCATCGCCTTTCAGCGCTTTTTCGTGAAGGGGATGACAATCGGCGCGGTCAAAGGATAGCGGGCCGATGAGATGAACGACAATGGGGAACATCTATGAAACTATGTGAACGGAGCGGTGCGCAATGAAAATTACGGTGCCTACAGGCTACTACAGACATTTCGACGCGGATTTCTCGCTTGACGTTCCGGGGGAAGGCTACGGCGGCTGGCGCAAGGAAGCGCTGGAGCTCGATTTGTCCCATACGGCGCTTGTCGTGCTGCATGCGTGGGATTTCGGAAGCCGCAGTCAGTTTCCGGGCTGGCACCGGACGGTTGAGTATATCCCGAGGGCCGAAGCCATCTGTCGGAACGAGCTGCCGAGATTGTTGGGCTCCGTCCGCGAAGCGGGGATGACGGTATTTCACGTCGTGGAACCGATCGGAGATTATTATCATGCTTATTCGGGCTATCAACGTGCGGTTCGGTTGGCGGGAGAGAACGCGCCGCAGCCGGAGCGCATACCGGAAGACGAGTCGCTTCTGTCCTTGCAGGCGTTCCGCAGCGCGAACGTTTTCCCTGGAGCGCATAACGCGGACGACATCCGCGCGGGGTTCGCCCGCCTTGATATTCCCGATGCAGTGAAGCCGCAAGGAGACGAAGGAGTTGCCGCAACATCGGAGCAACTGTTCGCGCTATGCCGGGAGCAAGGAATCACTCATTTGATCTACGCCGGATTTGCCGTGAACGCATGCATCTTGATGAACCCCGGAGGTATGGTGGACATGCGGAGGCACGGGCTTCTATGCTCGGTCGTTGGAGAAGCGGTCACCGCGGTAGAGAACAAAGAGACGGCGCGAAACGAAGGGGCCAAAGCGCTGTCCCTCTGGAGCATCGCCTTGTTTTTCGGATTCGTCTACCAACTAGAGGACATGGTGGCGGCGCTGTCGCCAACAAGATATAGAGACGAGGGACAATCTTGATCGATGCGCATATTCATCTGCAGGGCTCGGAGCTTCACCCGGCAACGCTTGAGGAAGGCGACCGTCTAGGAGTCCGGTTGTTTATAGGCAGCTCTCTGCTGGACATGAATCACTATCCGACGAAGGAAGAAGTCGATCGGGCGAACGACGATATGGTCAACGTCGCGAGGCGGCACCTCGGGCGCGTGCTGGGCTACTGCTATATCAATCCGCAGCACGGGCAGGCTGCGCTTGACGATTTCCGCCTACGCATAGAAGACGAGGGAATGATCGGAATCAAGCTGTGGGTCGCCGCCTTGTGCAACGATCCTGTCGTGTTCCCTTTCGTGGAGCAGGCGATCGATTACCGCGCTCCGATTCTTATCCATACGTGGCGTAAAACGGTGGGCCAGCTGCCCTACGAGTCTACTGCCGTTCACATAGCGGACCTGGCGCGGCGATATCCTGAGGCGCAAATCATTATGGCGCATCTTGGCGGTCAAGCCGAATCCGCGATCAATGCGGTCGCTAGCTGTCCGAACGTATATGTCGATACTTCGGGAACCCCGATCGGCGGCGGGGAAGTGGCGCTTGCAGTACGAAGGCTAGGTGCGGAGCGGGTCATCTTCGGCTCAGATCTGCCTTATGCGTGCCTGGCCAGCAACATCGGCAAGGTGCTCGGCGCAGGACTCTCCGAACGGGATTATGCGCTTGTTACAGATGAAAACATGGCCAAGCTGCTTGCAGAGGTAAGGAGATGAGCGGAGTGTTGGAACGTTTCAAGGAGCTCGGAGCGATTGATCTGCTCGCTTTCCTGGGCGAATGGCCGGATCGACTGGCGCTTCGCGCGGGACCCGAAGAGCTGTCGGCCATGGCGGACCGACTGCGGCTGCGCGGTATTTGCGTTAGCCATATTTCGTCCGTGCTCGGCCACGATACGCGCACGGGCAATGAGGCGCTGTTCGCTGCGGCCGAACGCGATAAGCGGCTGTGGCCGTTCGCGATCCTGAATCCGACGGAGCAGGGCTGGGAGGAGGAACTGGCTTGGGCGGCGGAGAAGGGAGCGCGCGGAATTCGTTTGGCGCCGGGGTATCACGGCTACGGACTCAGGGATACTGCGGTTGCCGTGCTTCTGCAGGCAGCGCGTCTTCACGGGCTGCCGCTGCAAGTGTGCGTCCGCCTGCAGGATGAACGGCTGCAGCATCGCCGTCTGCGAGCCGAACCGGTGGAGCTGCATGAGGTGGCCGAGCTGATCTCCGCCGCCGATGGCCATCCTTTGATTGTCAGCGGTTTGCGCGACCATGAGCGCGACGCTGTCAGGAGGTTCGGCGCGGCTCGTTGGCCGCGAGGCAAAGTTCTGTTCGATCTGTGGTTCTGCAACGGGCCGATTGCGGTTATCTCTTCGTTATGCCGAAACGGATTAGCCGAATGGCACGGGTACAGCTCCTGCGCCCCGCTGCACACGCCGGAAGCGACGGCATTTCAGTTGGCCGGCGCCGCGATCCCGGAAACCGATCGTGCCGCACTATGCTTCAGCAATGCGCTGAGCTTGCTCGGTACCGGAAACGACACGCCGCAGCAGTTGGAACCAGCAATGCGATTGTACGATAAGAGGGATTTTCAGCACCGTGGATGAACGGCATTTCATTAACCTGAGGAAACGGGGAGATTTGATTATGGTCAAATCTGTTAAGTATGCGACTGCTATATTATGTGTAATCGCAATTTCCTTCTCGTACATGCCTTTCCTGTCGTCGGCTTACGCGCTTCCATACGACATCGCTACGAAAATGGCTTTTGACGACGCAGACAACTCCTTAAACGGGGGCAACGGCTTAATTATTCCGAACGATGTCGGCACGGCCAGCCTGTCGTGGGTCGAAGGCCCGATTCTGGCTTCCTATGTATCTATGTACAAGCAGCATGAAGATTTGACTTATTTGAACAAGTTTATCGCCCAGGCCGACCAAGTGCTGGATTTAAGAGATTCCGTGCGCGGCAAAAGCGATTACCGGGGGCAGTCCGTGCCTGCATGGCCGGCGGCTACGCGGTTTACCTCAGGCACGACAACGCTGCTCGATGCGAACGGCACGCCTACGTTGGAGGTCAGAAGCTCGCTGCTCTTTGATTCCTCGGAAAACGAATTGAAGGTGTCGCCGGGGACGAATCCGGATACGTTTAAGCTGGAAGCGTACACGCGGGTCGAATCCGTCACTGCGGGAGGCCTGCATTCGGCAAGCGTTAATTCGACCGGACGCTTATGGAATGCGGGCAACAACTATTACAGTCAATTGGCGTTCGGAACGGCATATCAAACTTCCCCCGTTCCCGCGGACGGTACGATCAACTATTTTGACGCTCTGGACCTGATCCAATCCGCTTCAGCAGGCGAATTCCACACGCTGGGCTTAAAGACGAACGGGACCGTGCTGGCCTGGGGATACAATGCTTACGGGCAGTTGGGCGACGGGACGACCGCCAATCGTTCGAGCGCGGTTCCAGTCGACGGTTTGAAGGACGTTAGCCAAATCGCGGCAGGCTACTATCACAGTCTCGCATTGAAGGCGGACGGAACCGTCTGGAGCTGGGGGAATAACAACAGCGGCCAGCTTGGCGACAATTCGCTTGTCAATCGGACAACGCCTGTGCAGGTCGGTTCCTTATCCGATGTCATCGCCATTGCCGCAGGCGGTTACCACAGCTTGGCTCTGAAAGCCGACGGAACTGTATGGACCTGGGGCTCCAATCAAGTCGGCCAGCTCGGCGACGGAACGATTGCGGATCGGCTAATGCCGGTGCAGGTCGGTACGTTGTCGGATGTAAGCGGCATCTCGGGCGGATTGGGGCATAGCTTGGCCGTCAAAAGAGACGGAACGGCATGGAGCTGGGGAGGCAATGGCGACGGCCAACTCGGAGACGGAACTACCGTGTCGTCGAGCACACCTGTTCAAGTCAGCTCACTAAACGGAGTGACGCAAGTCGCTGCCGGCGGATCCCACAGTCTGGCGCTGAGAAGCGACAAGACGGTCTGGTCGTGGGGGGCGAACGACGTAGGCCAGCTCGGCGACGGGACGACTACGCAGCGGCTGAACCCGGTGCAGGTAGCCGGTTTATCCGCAAATGCAATAGCCGCGGGCAAGCAGCATAACATGGCAGTCACTTATGACTACAAGGCGGCGGCTTGGGGACAGAACGACTACGGTCAGCTCGGCAACGGCAGCAACATCAATGTCGGCTTTCCCGTTACCTTCGCCAACATGGAGCGCTCGGATACGTTCGATAATCTGACGATGGACCCGACAAGCCCCAATTACGCTGTAACGCAAGTAAGAGCGGGGGCTCACTGTTCGTTCGACGGGATGACGAATGGCATCAGCGTTAAGGATCTGTCCTCCGCTTCGCCGCTTCCGAGCCGTAATCCGGTTAATGCTCTGACCAGTTTCGTACCGCAGCGGATGAGCTTCCCGGTGTTGACCGGTCTGCTGACCTATCCGATGGCGGCCTTCGCGCGGGTAGTCTACGAGACTCCGGCCTTGAACGGGGATCCGACCTATAAAGCAGCCGCGGACAGATTTCTCCAAGCGGCATGGGATGCGGCATCGTCGCACGACTATCAATGGGTGGAGAACGCCAACGGCGAGGGTTGGTATATTTATCCGAAGGGCGCGCCGATGTTCGTGGACGGCTCCGAAAACCAGTTCAACCACTATCTGAGCCTCGGCAAAACATACGTGGAATTGGCGCAAATTCCCGGACCGCGCCAAGCGGAGGCGCAGAACAAGGCGACGAGAATGGCCAATCGATTTAAGAACGATTTGACGTGGAATCCGGATAACGATAGCTATGTGTGGACGTATTATCCGAAGCAAAGCGCCACGTACGCCGGATGGGACGAACGAACCGGTTCGACCGTTAATCACGAGTACAGTTCTTGCTGGACGGCGGCTCAGAACGTCAACTATATTTCGTATGCCGGTATCGAAGTGGATTTTGCCGCACTTGCTTACGATGCGGGCATCGTATTCGACGACAAAGATATGCAGCGGTTCGCTCATACGTTCACGCGCAACATTCTGACCTATGACGCCAGCGGCCTGCCCAAGCTAAATTACGGAGTCGACGGATCGGCAGGACTGGCCCCCGCGATTCAGGAGGTTTTTGCGACTCAATGGCTGAAAACGGCGCCGTGGGACGATGTGCTTTTCCACATGTACCGCAAGTTGTACGATGCGCGTCCTGCCGTCGTTTCGCTTGCCCATCCAACGCATTTTAACGAGTATGCTAGAATTGCCGCGACGAAGGGGAAAATATGGACGTGGGGGAATAATTATTCGGGCCAGCTTGGCGACGGTACGACGACTCATCGCGCAACGGCCGACGATCTGTCGCTGCAGGGGGGGACGCAAATCTCGTCGGGAGAATTCCATACGCTCGCGTTAACGGCGAACGGAACGGTGTCCGCTTGGGGGAGCAACGACTACGGCACGACGACTAGCCGTTCCGCGCCCATTGCGGTCAACGCTTTGACGGATGTCATCTCGGTTAAAGCCGGGCATTATCACAGCTTGGCATTGAAATCCGACGGTACAGTATGGAGCTGGGGCTCGAACAACAGCGGCCAGCTCGGCGATGGAACGACGACGCATCGCAGCTCTCCCGTTCAGGTCGCCGGTCTAAGTAATATCGTGATGATCGCCGCCGGAGGATTTCACAGCTTCGCGCTGAAAGCGGACGGGACTTTGTGGGCGTGGGGATCCAACACGGCGGGACAGCTTGGAGAGGGCAGTACGATCGATCGCGCCACGCCGGTGCAGGTAGCCGGCATATCGAACATCCTGGCCGTCGATGCGAGCATCGCCCACAGCATGGCGTTGAAGAAGGACGGTACAGTATGGACATGGGGAGCTAACGGCAGCGGCCAGCTTGGCAACGCTACGACATCGAGTCGCAGCACGCCCATACAGGTTGCGGGTCTGGCCCAAGTAACGGCGATTGCCGCCGGAGGCTACCATAGCGTTGCGCTGAAATCGGACGGAACGGTTCGCGCGTGGGGAGCTAACGACAAAGGCCAGCTCGGCGACGGCACGGCCGTGAATCGCCTGACACCCGTGCACACTTCCAGTCTGACCGACGTCAAAACAATCGGAGCGGGCATGTACCACAGCTTGGCCGCAGCCTTCGGCGCAGGCGACGTGTGGGCCTGGGGCGACAACAGCTACGGCCAGCTTGGGGACGGCACGACGACGAATCGCAGCCTGCCCGTGCAGGCGACCGGCGTAAGCGGAATTATGCGCGTAGAGGGTGGCGCTTATTCCACGGCAGCGCTGCAATACTCCAGATAGAAACTGATAGACTTGTGCGATTGGCGAGGAGCCGATTAGAGAATCGGCGGGCAGCCCGTGCGCATGAAGGAACCGCCGCGGACAGCGGCGAATAAAACGAGATAGCCAAAAAGAGGAATGGAATGAGCAGATGTGTCAGAGAGAGGGAGCATGGCATTGAAAATCCCGAATTCGCAGCTGTTGGCCGCTTTTCCGTGTTTACGCGCGGTTACCGCGGAGGAATGGGCAGAGGCGCAGCCGACTGTGCAAAGGTTCCCTGCGAAGACGGCCATACTCCAGCGAGAGGAGGCCGCCTTGTTCGGGATGTTCCTGCTTAGCGGGTCAGCGCGTATCAACCGCATAGATGAGGAGGGGCGGGAATCCGTCATGGGCATACTTGAACCGGGCCAGGTATGCGCGCTGCTCGTGCTCAGCGGTCTCAGCGGACGCGATTATCCGGGTACGATTCGGGCCGAATCCGAGGTGGAGGCGCTATTCGTGGCGAAGCGCAGCTTTCTCGGCTGGCTGCAAATCCATGATGAAATTCGGACCGCGGTGTTCGGCGGCCTGCTTGACGGAATGCTTCGCATCGGCGAGCAGGCCGGAGAGCAGCGGTCCGAGCCTTTGGACGCGCGTCTGGCGAAGGCGCTGCTGCGCGCCTCATCGGGGCGCGAGTCCCTGCTCGTCGTCACGCATCAAGAACTGGCGACGGAGATCGGTTCGGTCCGCGAGGTCGTCAGTCGTGCGTTACGTCGCTATCGAGGCCATGGGCTGATCGAGACGGGGCGGGGCTGGGTGCGGATTGTTCGCCGCGACGGGTTGGAAGCTCTGTTAGGTGACTAGGTCACGGAAGCAATGCGACTCGCCTGATAGGATGGGGTTGAACCTATTCAACCCCACCTTTAGGAGGAACGATCCATGAATCAACTACAACCGGGCATGAACGCCCCCGTATTAGCAACCGTCGACATTAACGGCAACTCTGTCGCTATCGATAGCTATCGAGGCCGCAAAGTACTGCTTGCTTTTTTCCGCTTCTCCGCCTGCGCGCTGTGCAACTTACGCGTGCAGCAATTCATTGGCCGATACCCGCAGTGGCAGAGCCGGGGCATGGAGGTCATCGCCGTCTTCGAATCGCCGCTAGCCAATATGAAGACCTATGTGGGCGCTCAGAACGCTCCATTCGCGCTGATCGCCGATCCGGAAGCTGCGCTGTACGATCTGTACGGCATCGAGACGTCCGAAGAGAAGGTGCAGGCCACATTGGCCGATGCCGGCACAAAGGCTCACATTGCCGAGGCGGCGGCCGCCGGATTTAAGCTGACTCCCGAGGAGGACTCCAATTTCCACCGGATTCCAGCCGAATTCATCATCGACGACAACGGGATTGTGAAGGTCGCGCATTACAATCGGCTGATTACCGATCATCTCGACTTTGCGGAGATCGACCGCTTCGCCGCCAACGAATAGCCTCTCGCACAAGCCCGGCTCCAATCAACGGCTATAGCTGCCTCGCCGACGTACGAACGGGGCGGGGAGCTGAGCCTGCTTTTTTCGCGCCGATCAGCAGCATGCTTGTAATAATCAGCAAGCCGCCCGCCCATTGCTCATACCCAACGGACTCTTGCAGGAAGAGCAGGGATAACAGCATGGACGTGAGAGGAATCATTCCGGAAAAGGCAGCGGTCGTATAAGCGTCGCAGCGCTTCACGCCTGCGTAGAAAAATACAAAAGCGAGCGCGGTTACGATTAGCCCATACCATATTAAAGCCAACCATTCCCTCGTTCCGATCCCCTGCAAGTTACCCAGAGGATTTTCCCACAACGCCGGAATTGCAGACAATACGAAAGCGATCGCAGATACGAGCAGCGTTTGTACGATCGGATGGATCTGAATCGTTGTATCGTGCATTTGCCGGACTCTATGCCTTCTTGAAAGGATACTAAAGGTAGATTCGCTAGCCGCAGCGCATAGAATAAGTACATTTCCCCAAGTATGCTGCATAGCGAATGCCGCGGAATTCAGATTCATCCCCTCTAGCAAAGCAATGCCTAGAACCGTGCAGGCAATGCCGATTGCCGCCCAGCCTGAAGGCCTCTCCCGTAGAACAAAGTAAGCTAGCACAGATGTAATGGCAGGCGTCGTTCCGATTAAGATGCCTGCTTCAACCGTACTTGTCAGCCCCACTCCGAGCAGCAGGAAGATCCGGAACAGAAAGATGCCGAAGACGGCCTGCAGCAGGAGCATTTTCCAGTCGCTTCTACCGAGCAAACGAATCGTTTGAACGGTTTTCCTCCCATAAAAAGGCGATAAGCACAAAAGCATCAACCCCAGGCTGACGGAGGTTACCGTAAAGCTGCCTAATTTCTCGAATAGGAGATATCCCGTAATGACCGAAGTGCCAGCCAGCGAAAAGGCGAGCAATAAATAGATTTTCCCCTTCATCTTCCTCATCTCCAACCCTGTTCTATGCGATCCCGTACGGCGGATTGCTGATATAATTATGTCGTGCGAACTGGATTGCTTTAAGAGCCAGTACAGACATATTTCTATTGGGCCAGTTGGGGGGAGCTCTCATGTGGGGAATCGAGCTACGCGATAAAAGCGAAATCAGCCTGGCGCGGCAAATTTTCTTGACACTGAAGCAGCGCATATTGGCAGGTCAAATTGCCCAAGGCGAAGCGCTTCCGTCTACGCGCGAGCTGGCCAAAGGGGTGGGGGTTTCTCGCAATACGGTCAGCGAAGCGTACGACATGCTGTGGACGGAAGGCTTTATTGTCAGCCGCCAGGGAGCGCCGTCGCGCGTCGCGGAAGGGCTGCAGATTACATCCGGCAATGCTGCGCCTAACCCGGAAAGAACAAAAGAACCAACGCCGATTCTATGGGATTTCAAAACCGGGCAGCCGGATCTGTCCCTTTTTCCCAGGCAGCTTTGGAGTCAGATGATTGGTCAAGCGACGAGCAATCTGTCCGTTCGACAATTGGCCTACAGCAGTCCGAGAGGGTATTGGCCTCTATGCGAGGAAATCGCCCATTGGCTGCTTCGCAGCAGAAGCATGGAAGTAGACCCGGGAGATATCTTTATAACGTCCGGTGCGACGCAAGCTTTGCATTTGCTGGTTGATCTTCTTTATAGGGAGGGTCATGCTTTTGCTCTGGAAAGCCCTTCCCACCAGGGGATTCGCACCGTTATCGGCGATAGAGGATATCCTCTGCACTGGATGCCGGTAGACAACCAGGGCGCGGACATTTCCTCTCTACGTGATCAAAACGTTGCGGCGGTCTACGTCACTCCGTCCCACCAATTTCCGCTTGGCGGCATTCTTCCCGCCGGGCGCCGCGCCGCCTTGATCCGCCTGGCCATGGCGAACGATTTCTATGTCATCGAGGATGATTACGACAGCGAATTTCGCTATGCCGTCGCTCCCGTCAGTCCGATTTATTCGATGGATTCCTCCCGCGTCATTTATGTGGGAACGTTCAGCAAGACGTTATTCCCCGCGCTCCGATTAGGATTTGCGATTCTGCCGAAGCCGCTGCAGGCGAGATGGAAGCATCATCGGATGTATATGGATGTGCAAAATCCGATATTGGAGCAGATCGCGCTGGCCGAATTTCTGAATAAGCGAAAAATGGATAAGCATGTACAGCGAATGAGGCGCGTATACGGCGAAAAAAGAAACGTATTGCTGCGTTCGGTGGAGCGCAGCTTCGGAAGCTCCGTACAGCCTTGGGGAGACGTCTCCGGCTTGCATGTGGCGCTTCAATTTTCGGGAATGGAGTTTGGGGAGTCGTTTATTCGAGCTTGCAGGGAGGCAGGCATAAGAATCGCTTCGGTATCGCAGTATTGCTCCATTCCCGGCGATCATCAAGACAAGCTCCTTCTGGGTTACGGCCATTTAAGTCACGGGCAGATCGAGAAGGGGATCGAGGCTCTGCACGAATTTATTGCAAGAGGCGTTGAGGGGAGCTGAAGGATGGCTGAATGGACGCGGCGGCAACAGGTTCGCTCCAACCGTGCATCCGACTCGTGACCGGCTCTTAATTTACGGTCTTCCGGGGTTTAGGATTAATATGGTATACTGAAAGTAAGATTGATAAAGGAGCCGTGCGGCTAACACGACTCCCCACAACAGCCGCTTTTAAGGGCGGTTGGCTTCCAGTCATACGGTCAGAAATAAACCGCAACCTTGAGTGAGGGCGGTTTATTTCTTTTTATGGAATGAAAGTATAAGTACGATCAGTGTCGCAAATGAAATCATTAGCGCCAATGCGTCTTTAACCTCCATGGGCATCACCTCCCTTCCGGGAGACTAGCCAACCGCCCTCAAAGCCTATACTGTTTTATTCCAATTATACCATATTTTGTTGATAGAGCGGCAAATGTGTCGCTCATTTCTATATTATGCCGTCTAAATGAAAGGCCGCTTACAGGGACATTGCAATGCTCATCTCCGGTCCGAACCTCATAACGGATTCTATCTTATCGGAAAAATCTCAATTTTTCGACGAATAAAGTGAAATCTCATCCTCGACTAGCGAAATATCCCCCTTTGAGATTACCGAAAATATAATAAAATCTCAGGTGAGGAGGTGGGGGATTTTACCGTTAAGTTGTTTCTTGTAAGCACTTTCATATCATGGAGGAGAAGAGATAATGAGATCAAGCAAATGGATTGGCATGCTATTAAGTTTTGCGCTCGTTTGCACATTGCTCCCCGGAATGACTTTCGCCGCAGCGACAGGAGCGCCAGGCAACCCTAGCATTAAACAGAGCAATTGGAACAACAGTCCGAACTATGCAATCGGCTTTGACATGTGGTGGGGCAACAACGGAACTTCCTGGAAGCTGTATGAGAACGGCGCCGTTATTTACACAGGCACGCTGACCGACAATTCGCCGAACGGTCAATCTGCGAGTTACTCTTTCACGAATAAAGCGTCCGGCACTTATGTGTATAAAATAGATTTGATCAACTCTTACGGCACGACGACATCGGGCAATTTGACGTATACGGTGGTAGGCGGCACGACGGACAACCAGCCTCCGTCCGTACCAACCGGTCTAGCGGCGTCGAACATTACGCAGAATTCGCTGACGCTGTCGTGGACAGCCTCGACTGATAATGTAAGCGTTACCGGGTATGAAGTGTATCAAGACACGACATTGCTGGGCACAACGGCCGCGACGACGTATAACGTGACAGGATTGACGCCTAACTCGTCTTACTCTTTCACCGTTAAAGCGAAGGACGGAGCGGGCAACATCTCAGCGGCAAGCGCGGCGCTAACCGCAACGACCGAAGCGCCGGATACCACGCCTCCGTCCGTGCCAACCGGCCTTGCCGCATCGAACATTACGCAGAACTCGTTAACTCTGTCGTGGATCGCTTCGACGGATAATGTCGGCGTTACCGGCTATGAAGTGTATCAAGGCACGACATTGCTGGACACGACGGCCGCGACGACGTACAACGTGACAGGACTGACGCCTAATACGTCTTATTCCTTCACGGTTAAGGCGAAGGATGCGGCGGGCAACATCTCGGCGGCAAGTGCGGCGGCAAACGCCACGACCGAAGCGCCGGACATCACGCCTCCAACGGTGCCAACCGGTCTTGCGGCGTCGAATGTCGCGCCGAATTCGCTCACCTTGTCGTGGATGGCTTCGACCGATGATGTCGGCGTTACCGGATACGATATCTATCAAGGTGCGACATTGATCGGCACATCGGCGACAACAACGTACAACGTAACAGGATTGACGCCGAATACGCCTTACGCCTTCACGGTTAAAGCCAAGGATGCGGCAGGCAACGTCTCCAATGCAAGTACCCCGCTGTCCGTTACGACGCCAATCGGTCCGGTCGATCAAGCGGCCTGTCGTCCGGAAGGCTTGTACGATTCCGGCGTCGCGGGCATCCCTTACTGCGACGTTTACGACGTCAACGGCCGCGAGAAGCTGCCGAACGGACTGGAACGCCGCATCATCGGCTACTTTACGTCCTGGCGCACCGGAACGAACGGCGAAGCCCGGTATCTCGCTTCGGACATTCCGTGGACCAAGCTTTCCCACATCAACTACGCCTTTGCTCATATTAACAGCAACAATCAAGTTTCCGTCGGCAGTCAGTCTCCGACCAATCCGGCGACCGGCATGACTTGGCCCGGCGTTGCAGGGGCGGAGATGGACTCTGCTTACTCCTACCAGGGACATTTTAACTTGTTGAATAAGTTCAAGAAGCAAAATCCGGGCGTCAAAGCGCTCGTCTCGGTCGGCGGCTGGGCGGAAACCGGCGGTTATTTCGACGATAACGGCCAACGCGTATCCAACGGCGGGTTCTATACAATGACGACAAATGCGGACGGTTCGGTCAATCAGGCGGGCATCAATACGTTTGCCGATTCGGCTGTCTCCTTCCTTCGTCAATACGGCTTTGACGGCGTAGATATCGACTACGAATACCCGACGACAATGAACAATGCCGGCAATCCGCTGGATTGGTCCTTTTCCGGGGCGCGTCTGAAGGGACTCCAGACTAGCTACGACGCGCTGCTGAAAACATTGCGCACGAAGCTGGACCAAGCGTCCGCGCAGGACGGAAAATATTACATGCTAACGATCGCCTCGCCTTCCTCCGGTTATTTGCTGCGGGGTATGGAAACGTTCCAGCAGCTTAAGTATCTGGATTATGTCAACGTGATGAGCTACGATTTGCACGGCGCTTGGAATAAATTCGTAGGACCCAACGCCGCATTGTTCGATGACGGCAAAGACGGCGAGCTGGCGGGAGCCGGCGTGTATAACATGGCCGAATACGGCGGAATCGGCTATCTGAACACCGATTGGGCGTATCACTATATGCGCGGAATGATGCAAGCCGGACGCATTAACGTCGGAGTTCCGTACTATACCCGCGGCTTCAAGAACGTAACGGGAGGTACGAACGGCCTCTGGGGTACGGCGCCTTCAACGACATGTCCGGCGGGCTCGGGTCTGACCGCCTGCGGTGACGGTGCGGTCGGCATTGATAACCTCTGGCACGATCTGGATACCAACGGCAACGAATCTCCGGCCGGTTCCAACCCGATGTGGCATGCCAAAAACCTGGAGCACGGCATTCTCGGCTCTTATCTGGGCAGCTACGGACTCGGTTCCGCCACGCTGACAGGCACCTATGCGCGCCATTACGATGCAACGCTTGTTGCGCCGTGGTTATGGAACAACACGAAAAAAGTGTTCCTCTCCACCGAGGATGAAGAATCGATTAACGCGAAGGCCGATTGGGCGATCAGCAATGGCATCGGCGGTCTGATGATCTGGGAGCTGGCCGGCGACTACGACTGGGACGCAAGCAAAGGAGAATATGGCGTAGGTTATACGCTGACCAACGCCATTCACAGCAAATTCTCGAACACGACGCCTTACGGCAATACGAATTCCGCCACGCCTCTGCCTGCGAACAAGCTCAAAGCGAAAGTGGAGTTTACCGGCTTTAAGCTGGGCGATCAGAACTATCCGATCAACATCAAAATGAAAGTGACGAATAACAGCGACATGACCATTACCGGCAGCTCGGTTATCGAGTTTGACGTGCCGACCTCTGTCAACCCGCTGTTCAAGAGCTGGAACGGCGATCAGGTCAGCATTGTCTCGACCGGTCACACCGGCAACAACATCGGCGGCTTGGACGGCGATTTCCACCGCGTCGCCGTAACGCTGGCGAGCTATAAGTCGATCGCTCCGGGCGCATCCGAGCTGTTCGACCTCGTGTACTACTTGCCGATCAGCGGTCCGGCGAATGCGACGATCACGATCGGCGGCGTGAAATACGCTGTCGTTCCGTAACTGCCGAGCCTTTACTCAGCTAGCCGATCATGACTCACAACGATTCCAATTCCGTGAGGGAAGTTAGTCGAAAAATCATACAAAGCAACTTGGATTAGGGCTAAACGCGGACGTTTGTTCGAATATTCGTACAAAGTAACTCAAATCTGGCTCAAACAACGGATGTTTGTAGGGAAAATCGTACAAAGCGACAATCGGGAGATTACCAAATAGAAACGAGGAGAAAGACGTTGGGAGGTATGGTTCCCAGCGTCTTTCTCCTCATAAGGATACACCTAATCGTAAATCTTCAACTCCTTGTGCAGATCATGTATCATTTTCCCAAGCGGTTTTGTTCTCATGCTCTCTTTTGTGATTTCAGCACCGAAGATCATTTTTTTAAGTTCTTTATCCGTCAGACCGACTCGCTTCAGCATTTCTTGAAGCTCGTCCTTTTGTGTCTGATTGTACATTTGCTCCTTCTCGATCAATTCGAGCACTTCAGTGCTATGTATTTGGTACGCTTGTTCGATTTTCATAGTTTCGATGTTGTTTTTTAGATTTCCATCCGCGGTTATTTTGATCCTCATATCTTTCGGCGTGGTGCCTATATAGGAGAACGTTAAGTCTTCGATCCAATTCAAAGAGCCGTCAAAAGGGGAGGCAAATTTTAAGGCCTTGTCACTCTTGACTCTGTTGCAGTTGCCGCAGACGGGAATGAGATTGTATAGACAGACCGAGAAGAGAGGAAACGCCGCTTTATTAAAAAAATGATCCAACTGCGCCCCCGAAACCTTCTTCCCTCTGCTGTTAATATAATCTCTATTACAATAAGGGCAGACGGTAAGGCCGGTATTCTGGACGATTCTCACACGCAAGGATGTACGATCAAGCGTTGAACCTGCCAGAGACGAGTAGCAGTCATGGATAACCCGGTACAGCCTTTTCATACGCATTTTCTTTCCGTACATGCTGAAGCACTCGCGGTTCATACGATCGATCGTCGTACCGGAGATGTAGGCTTCGGCCGCTTTTAGTTTTTCTTTCCGGGCAAGAATTAGAGACTTAAATTCATTGTCGCTGCCGGCGAAAAAGTCGGGCGGCAAATACTTTTTGCAGCTGTCCATAAATTTGCCGCGGTCAAAAGCTTTTAATTTTTTATCGACTGCACTCCAATATTCAGTTTCGAATTTCTCGGAATACGGCTCAAGTTGGATCATAGTCTCACTCGCCCTCTTCTAGCAGCTTAATTTCACGGTCAAGCTTATCTCTTTGCTTGCGCAATTGAGCTAACCTGTAGAGCTTAACCAGCTCGGATTTGTCTAGCGCATCCATCAGCTTCTCTCGATAAATAGGCTCGCCGATTTTAAGTATTAAGCGGCCTATTTTTTCAGCGTAGTCCTCCGGCTCGATAGGCTGGTCATAATACCGACCTAGCTCCTCGCCGATCTTTACCGTTTCGCCTTCTCTAGGGAAAAGCCATCTCGTAATATTTTCGATTAACATTTTGCTATAATCGCCTATCGTAGAAGACATAAAGAAATTGTGTTTGAGAAGCTTGTGAATATTTTGCCCGAAGGTTTGTTCGAAGCTTTTCTTTTCTTCCGCTAGATAAGCAATATCCTCGTTGAGAACATCGGAAATCATAAACGGCGAATTTGTCGTGATCACCACCTGGATCCGTGCTGCAGTTTCGGTATCGTGAATGAAGTCGATGAGCGTAGCGATATACTTCCTCTGCCACTCGGGATGGTAATATAGCTCGCCCTCGTCAATAAATAGAAGCGCGGTTTCGTCCTCCTGCAGCAGCTCATCCTGGCTGAATACGTTTGGTCCAATTAAAGGCTCCAAACGTCCCATGTACTTCCGATGACCCTCCAAAAACCAGTAAAGCTTAGCTAGAAAAGAAAACTTGGCGTATTGGCCAGACGAGAAATGCTCCAGCTTGGCATCGGGCGCGGCGAGATACGGTTTGAGCGATGAAAGCTTCTTGCCGATCTGCGTTACCGTAAGATCCATCTTTGCCAAACCCAATAATTCACTTTTTAGTGTAAATGTACGATCTGTCGGCATATCGAAATAGGGTTCCAGTCCTGTCGCTGACAAAAAATCCAAAAATACCAACTGGTAGCACAGGTCTTTGTTGATCGTAGGGGGATCGTTGATCGGCATTGATTTTTCCGTAGCTTCCCGCATTTTTCGCTGTCTTAGGGTTTCAATGTCTTTTCTCTTGCGAATAAAGCTTGCAGCCTCCGAATAATCGGCCTGCCCGAGACCGCTAAGAGATTTGGATAATTGCTTCTTATCGTTCTCTATATCTTCCCGCAGCGTCATTTCTTCATCTGTAAACAGAAGAGTTTGGTGAACGCTGAGCATGCTGGAGAAATAGACGACTCTGCCTAATTCATGGGTTCTTTTATAAGTGTCGTTTACAAAAGGCATTGCTCCCGAGACGACGACAGCTTTAATATTAGTCAAATAATAGGGCTCATCATCTAGGCGGAACACAATCATAAATTCGCTGCCTCTGTCGAATAAGCCATAGTTTCCATAATCGGATTCGTCGACACAGCCATCGCTGCAGGGAATTTCGCGTATATCTATTAGATAGAGAAGCCGGAAAAAGGTATCTCTTAGAAAATCCACCGTACTGGTTTTTCCCGTTCCGTTTTTGCCCACGATACAGGATAGAGAGTGAATCTTTTCTCCATAAAAATGTGAAATATTGGGCGGTTCCGAGAGGGCTTTGAGTTCTTTCGCGCTGCAGTCATAGGTGAAACGGTGATCAAAATCAACCGGCTGCTCTTTTACCGCTCTGTACGAATTAAGGAAAAGCAGCGAAAACGTCAGGCGATTGTAAAGATAGGAATCCGTGACCTCGTTGTTACCTCCATAAACAAGCTCGGACAATTTCTGTTCCATTTCTCTTGGCCGGTAGTCCTCCAGCATCCAGTCGCTGTAAATAAATTCAAATTGCATGTCGGGGTACGGCCGATTGGTGGAAGCAATTGAAATCTGGTGATTGGCAATATCCAGAGCTACGTTAATCACCGGTTTGCCATTGACAACGAATTGACGGGTTGGCGAACACTCATTAGTCCAATAAGCGTAGAGGCTGTCCAGAGCGTCGTTTGCGATAACTCCGATTTTATCCTCTTTCAGTTTTTGTCTGTGAAAAGGATCTAGTAAGCTGAGATTGCTGCTGTTCCCGTATTTTTCGTAAATAGCGTTTGTCATGGAATTAATCAGAAGGATACTGTCCAGGTAACTGAATTTATAGATCGTTTTTTTCTCGGATGCAAGGGATGCATGATCAATGATCGTGAAGATTTGATGCCTATACACTTTGTTGGTAATGATTCTGTATAAATCGTATTCCCGCAGCAAGAGGTCGACGATCTCAACGGGCAGACGATGGATGTACTTCCGGATCAACTCTATGCCTGAAAAAGCAAAGCCGACGTCGCCGGACGTTCCCGCATTGGAAACATGAGTATATAAAGCCTTTGCGACGGTTTCATTGTTCTCGATATTATTACTAGGATAGTACCGACATAGCAGCTCTATGGCTTCCTGATTGTCGAAGAAGCTGCCGTAGAAGTCTCCGTAAAACTCAACCAAACCGGAGTAAAGCAATTGTTCGATTGCCCCGTTTTCTGCTTTTAAGATATCGAGACCTTCCGTGCCCCCGCTCCTCAGAATGCTGTAGAAGCCGTAAGCCATATGCCGACGGCCCAGCAAGCTTTTATATCCTTCATACCCAATAAGCTGGCCGTGGTTCGAGATCATGGACATCATAAGCTGCTTGGCAAAATGCCGTACATTATTTTCGTAGGTATCGGTTACAAAGTTTTTCTTGTGCTCCTCTTTAATAGCGTCTTCTTCCAAATTAAATACTCCGTGAAGTACGTCTAACAGCTTCTCCGCATCCATAACGTCGATATTGTCTAATAACGCTCGGCCTTTGGGTACCTCGTTCTTAAAGTGGGCTATCGTTTTTTTGATGTCGTCTAGCCATTCCAGTGCCAAATCGAATCTCTCCTTGAATGTCCATGAATGCAACGGCTGTGGTAGGATAAAAATAGAAGAAGGAGTCGCGTTATTCGGACTCCTCGACGCCAGCAAGAAATGCCAAGCTTAATTGCTTCAATTATATCAAATATTTCCATGCGAGTATCGGAGGAGATTCTATGAATAACCTGACCAAAATGGAGATTCGCAAGCCTGCCCACGATGTTTTTGAAGCTTTTGTCGTCGAATGGGGGAGGGAAGACGGCGAGCCGCATCTCGTAACCATTACGTTCAAGAATACGGATTCGGATTTAGCCGGCACTGTCGTAGAAGTGAACGAAGACGGATTTGACGAGAACGATCCAGAGCTAATCCCGAAGTTGGTGGGCAACAAAGAGGGATGGGTGTATATGCTGACTTGTCTGAAAGGGTATTTGGAGTTCGACGTGAACAGGCTTAGGGGCGCTTTGGTCAAATAATCGGAGTAAACTGGGTAACTACATAGATTGATTGTTCGATTTTATAAGCCGCAAAGAAATAGCGCAAGCTCCGAGGGGAATTCTCAGCCCCGAGGCTTGCGCTATTTCCAATGGGCGGGTAGAGGCGTTACCGATCCTGCCTTTTTCGAACCGGAACCCATACTTCGACTTCGGCATTCGCCGGGTCGCCGTTCAGCAAAACTTCCGCGATTGCCGCCCCGGAATATTCATAGGCGAACTCATCGGTTAGAACCGCTCCGAACGCCTGATCCTCCAGTTTGTCAAACGCCAAGCGCGATAATCCGCCGCTTCCCGACAAAATCAAATAGTCGCTCTCCGGAAAATAAAGCTCTTCGGCATTTTCAGGCAGTGCTTGAGCCGATTGCACCCCTGCATAATAATGGACGGTTCCATTTTCCAGAGCGACCGCTGCGTAATCGTAACGGCTGTCCGAATAAGGACGAAGGCTTGCGAACAGCCCGTTAGCCAGCAGCTCTTTGAAGAACGCCGTTTTTGGGCTGGAATACTGCGGCGAATGAATCGTTGACCCTTCATGCAGCGCGGTCTTATACCCGATGATGCGAAAAGCTTGCTTCGATTCGATTTTGAAATTGTTCATTGCTGTAGCCTCCTGATTAGAGAAAATGTTGAATACGTATTAAGCCTAAACTATCAACTATGACATCTGTATGGCATACTTGAGCGGGAGGCGGAATATGAAAATCGATCGTTTAATAGCTTTGATCATGATTTTATTGGAACGCGAAGTGGTAAGCGCAGGAGAGCTGGCCGAACGGCTCGAAGTGAGCAGACGAACCATCTATCGCGACATCGATACGTTAACCTTTGCCGGCCTGCCTATTTTTACGAATCAGGGAGCGATGGGCGGCGTCGGGCTGATGAAATCCTACAAAATAGACCGGCTGTTATTTACGCAGCAGGATTTGCAGGCTGTGCTGGACAGCTTGAATAGCTATAGACAGTTATTCGGGCATAAGGAGCTAACTTATGTTCTGGAGAAGCTGCAGAGCTTCCATCCTGGCGGCGTTGCCGATAGTGCCGGAGGGAAGTTTGCGGTAGATTTGGCTCTAAACCAAGGCAATGAATCGTTGCGAGGCCTGCTCGGCTTTGTCGAAACTGCGATGAACGAACATCGGTATTTGACGTTTGATTATGTGGGGCGAGACGGGCGCAGCAGTTCCCGGAAGGTCGAGCCGTACCGGGTTGTTTTCAAAGAAAGCAGTTGGTACTTGCAAGGCTATTGTGCGGATCGAAAAGATTTCCGCATTTTCAAATTGGCGAGGATGAGCGGGCTGCAGATTTCGTCCGAAGCTTTTGCGCCGAGAAAATTTACGCCGCTGCCCATGGATGGGGCCGAATGGATGAGCCGAGATTGGGTGGAGGTCACCGTTCGCCTTCATCGCTCGGTCGCGGATAAAGTGATTGAACGCTTCGGGGAAGGGCACATTCTTCGAGCGGAGGGGGATACTTGTCTGGCGACCTACCCCATTATTAACAATACGTACGGCTACGACAAGCTGCTCGCATTTGGGGATAAATGTGAAGTTCTTGAGCCGCTTGAAGTGCGTGCGGCATTCCAAGCTTACGTCTGCAGTATTTTGGAGAAATACAAGCCGAATGGGCAACGTTAGAGCGACAAATTGCGGCGCCAGGAAGCTGCAAGCCGAATAGGCAACGTTAGAGCGTTCCTCAGCATAGAGAGTCGGTGGCGATGTCGCTTTTATCCCCTATTAATGTGACGCTATTCTCTATTGTTTATGGATTTCTCTCTCACTATAATTGATAATGATAATCGTTATCTATGAAGGAGAGTCAGCATGAACCGTTCAAAAAAACCACACTTCATTTCTTTGCTCGTTCTAATTGTCGTCCTCGTCTTGTCTGCTTGCGGAGCCGCCAACGAAAAAGAGAGCGCTGCTCCAAGCGCCAGCGAAGAGGCAAGTGCGTCGCCCGCCAGCGAAGCAGCAAGCACGCCGTCCGCCGACCAAGCGGAGGAGTCTAACACTTCTTCGGCTACAAGAATATATAAAGATGCGCTGGGACGCGAGGTTGAAATTCCGGTTCAGCCGAAGAGGGTCGTCGCGCTATGGACAGTCGGCGAGATATTGGCGCTGGGGGATAAGCCGGTCGGCTCCACGGCCAATCTGCTTCGGTTCTATTCCGCAGAGGATCAGGCGAACATTGAGATTGTCGGAGAGGGAGTCGCGGGGGACTATGAGAAGGTGCTGTCTCTGGAGCCCGATCTCATTATCATGTACGAATTGGCTACGCCGGAGGAGCTGGAGAAGTTCAGCAAAATTGCTCCGACGGTGACAACGGAATTCTTCGGAGACCCCTATGAATCGCTGCGAGCTGTGGCCGACATTATGAATAAAAAGGACCAGGCGGAGCGGTGGATTAACGACTATAAAGTGCGCGTAGAGGAAGCCCGTAAAAAAACGGAAGCGTTAAAGCTGCAGGAACAAACCGCGCTAGTCATCCAATTCGCGCTGAAAAACGTCTACATGTACAAGAGCGATACATTCCCTACCGTTTTTGACGCCTATGGGCTTAAAGTGACAGACAAACAGCTTGAGTTGGAGAGCAAGCCGGATTTCAAAAATGAAAGTCTCTCGCTGGAAATTCTTCCTGAGTTTGAGGCGGACCATTTGTTTGTCTTTATCAATGACGACGAATCCAAGCAGGTATTCGAGGACATGCAGAAAGAGTCCGTCTGGAAGAACCTCTCTGCTGTGAAGAAGGGGCAGATGTACGAGATCAGCCACCGGATCGCGATCAAGGATGTGACCACGCTGGACTGGGCATTAGACGAAGTGTACGCGCTGTTGACCAAGTCTAAATAAGCGAAAGGGAAGGGGCCGAGAGATGACCGCTAAGCGCAAACAACTGAAATTGGCGACGACGTTGATCGCGCCGAGAGCGGCCAGCGGAGGATGGAGACACCCCGGGGCGGAAGCGTACGCGAAGGAGCCCATTTCGTACTACGCTGAGCTTGCTCGCAAGGCGGAGGACGGCAAGTTGGATTATTTGTTCCAGCCGGATCAGTATCGCGTGTCGGCCACGACCGATCGAGAGTTTCAGCACAACGTCAATGTATGGCCGGAGCCGGTTACGCTGCTGACTGCGATGGCCGCTTTTACGAAGCGAATCGGCTTGGCGGCTACGATATCCACGACTTATAACGAGCCTTATCATGTGGCCCGTATGATGGCGACGCTCGATCATCTGAGCGGCGGCCGCGCCTCCTGGAACATCGTTCAATCCATCGGGGAGCTGGAAGCGCCGAATTTTAAAAACGATCATCGCCCCAAGCAAGAGGAACGGGATACACATTCGGCCGCATTCGTCGACGTCGTTAAAGAGCTATGGGACAGTTGGGAAGACGATGCGATTATCGCCGATAAGGAAGCGGGCATTTTCGCCGATCCCGGCAAGATCCATATTGTCGGACATGAAAGCAAATGGTTTTCCGTGAAGGGACCGCTGAATGTCGCTCGACCGACCCAAGGCTATCCGGTGCTGATTCAGGCCGGTCAATCCGACAGCTTTAAGGAACGCGCCGCGCAGAACGCCGATGTGATCTTTACGATGCTGAACGATTTAACGCAAGCGCGGCAGTTCTATAAGGATGTGAAGCAAAGGTTGTCCAAATACGGGAGAACCTCCGAAGAGCTGCTGATTATGCCGGGATTGCATTTGCATGTTGGGACAACCATGGAAGAAGCGTGGGAGAAGCAACAATATTTAACGGAGCTGGAGCGCTTCGATACTCGACTTGATCGAATTTCCTTTATGCTGGGAATCGAGATTACGGAGCAGATGCTGGATGGCCCGCTGCCGGTTGCGCACGAGGGCTTGGTTACGGCAAAATATAAACGAAACAAAGAGCTGGCCGATCGCCAGGGCTGGACGACCGTTCGACAGCTTCATCGGCATTTGGAGGAGATCGGCGGACATTTGACGCTGATCGGTACGCCGGTGCAAATTGCCGATCGGTTGGAGGAATGGCTAGTAAATGAAGGAGCGGACGGCTTTACGTATATCCCCAACATCCTTCCAAGCGGACTGGACGATTTGGTCGATCTCGTCATTCCGGAGCTGCAAAATCGGGGGCTGTTTCGCAAGGCGTACGAGCACACGACGCTGCGGGGCAATCTGGGGCTGTCGCGTCCGCGAAATCGTTATGTAAAGGCGGATTAGCAATGACAGAATTGTTCGGGAGTAGGCGGATAGATGAGCCGCTGTTATTTTGCCTGGACTACATGGAGCGGCTGAGCTTGGCGTCCGAAGCTGTGCAGGACTATGGAAGCGGCGCCGGCTATTGGATGCTGTCGATTACGAAAGGCAAAGTTTGGGCGGCATCCGCTGAAGGAAATAGGCAATTGTCCAAGGGAGACAGCATGATGCTGTCTCCCTTGGACCCGTTACTACTGACTGCTGACGCGGACGGCTGCGAAGGCTATAGGCTCTCGTACCGGTTTGTTAAGCCAAGCGGCGCAGATAATCGCATGACGCTTCCTTGGGAAGAGTACGGCAAACGTCCGTTTCGCGTCAAGCCTTTCGCTCGGCTGGCGGACGAACTTGCAGAGCTGTATCGCAGCTTAAACGGAACGACGCCGCTGGAGCAATTCAAGTCGCAGCTGTTATTTCAGCAGATGCTGTATCGCATGCTGGATCAGTACCGTTCGACGAACGACGAAGGAACTTCGCTGGAGGCGGTAAACCGGTCGATCGCGTATCTTCAGACAAACTATGCCTCCGACTACACCGTCACTCAGTTGGCGGATCAAGTCAATATCAGCGTCCGCCAGTATACGCGCTTGTTCAAGCGGATTACGGGGAAGACGCCAATGGACTATTTGAACGATTTTCGCATTAACCGCTCCAAGGAATTGCTGCTCCAAACGGATGACCAGCTCAGCCGAATTTCCAGCAGAATCGGAATTAAAGACGTGCACTATTTCAATCGACGTTTCAAACAAACGGTAGGCTGTTCGCCCAAGGAATATGTGAGAAAACGTCAAATCGATTCGAAAATCGTAACGATGCATTACGTTGGAGAGATGCTGGCGCTTGGCATGAGGCCGATCGGCACGCTGGACGTCACTCTGGAGCAGCTGCAGGAGGACGCCACCGGCATCGTCAGTATTGGCGAAGCGGAGTACAGGACAAGCGATCTGCTGGAGCTGAAACCGGATCTGATCGTGGCTTCCGACTTTATGTCTCGCGAGCAGCTCACCCATCTCGAAACACTGGCTCCGGTCATCGTCGTTCCGTGGGATACGCTGCCGATTGAGCGGCTGAAGCAGATCGCCCGCGTATTGGGCAAGCAGAACGAGGCTCAGGTATGGTTCGACCGCTATACGCGCAAAAAACAAGCGGTGCAGAGCTGGTGCAAGGAACGGTTAAAGCCCGATGAGACGGCGGCGGTTATTCGGCTGGATGAACAGAAAGTATGGGTTCATGCGTCGCGTTTTTTTCCTCTGTTTTACGATGCAATCGGATTCCGCCCCTCTGCGCTTATGAACCTCACAACGGAGCGGAACGCCGATAATAGGCGGGCAGAGGTTCCGTTCGATCGACTTGCAGAGATAGAGGCGGATCGACTGTATGTCGTAGAGGGGAGGGAGAAGGAATTTGAGCGCTGGCTGGAGGAGTTGATCCAGACGAAGCAGTGGAACGAATTAAGCGCGGTTAGAAACAAACAAGTATACGTCATCCGACAAAAAGGCGTATCCAATAATGCCAGCAGCCTGGAATGGCAGCTTGACCAGGTGGAGCAACTGCTTGGCGATACGTCAGCTGTTCCGCGGGCAGGCGGATTTTTTGCGGGGAATGTCGATTATGTGCGTAGGCAAGGGCGGGTTTTTGAGGGATAAGTGCGGTTCAATATCGGATTTTGCATTGTCAACAATATCGCAAGCTTAGGGTAAGCTCCCCGGGCTTGCGCTTTTTTTATGGATGAAAACGTTGCCGTAGAATACTTAATAGTTTGTGTAGGAAAGTAGATTTATGTTGGAAGCTCTTCGAAATACAATAGGAGCAGTCTTGGAATAATAGCGCTTTCAAGAGAGAGGGGAAACAATGAGACAAAAGCTGGGACTACTCTTATTGGTATTCGCATTGTTGGCGGGGAGTGCGGCAGCGGCGGGTTCGGCAGAGGCTGCTCCGCCATCGCAAACGCTTTATGTATTTGATTTGAAAGCTTTTATCCGCGGCAAAGGGATGATTAGCCAGAAGGTTGCCTACGATTATCAGAAGCTGGCGACAGCGCTGCAAGGTATTGCGAATCGCGACGCGCCTCGAATCTATTATGAGTACGAGAGCAATAGCATGGCGACGGAAGCGAATGTGGAGACCGACAAGTATTGGCTGGATAAGCTGAATCAACCGGGCGAGTACTTGCACGATTATGCGAAGGACGACAGCCAAAGCTTCTCCGACTTGCTCGCGATCTTCCGTTCGTCGGTCAACGGAGTAGCGGTGTGGGACGAGGAAGTGCCTGCGACTGCCAACGTGGCTTCGACTCTTGCAGGCGTGGATAATTTGCTTCCTGTCCGATACGATCCTTCGCCCGGGAGCGCCTATGCGGAACTGGTTACCGGTCTGGGGCTCCCTGTCGTTGTCGACCTAAGAGGCAAATTTACCGGTACGGGCGTCATACCGGATATTGGCCGCGAAAGTACGGGAAGCGCCAAGAACGACGCTTATTTATGGGCTAAGGCGCTGTACCTGGATACGGGCAAGACGAATCCGATGCTGATGACGAATTCCCTTGACGGAGCGTCTTGGAGCCTGAACGATGTGGAAGGGGAAACGCAATACGGGGCCAAAGTCATCTCCGCCTATATTCCGGAGCAGATAGAAGCCGGAGCGACCGCAGCGGTTTCCTTAACCGTTCAAAATACGGGGACGGCGACCTGGAAGCTAGACGAATTGTATCGTCTAGGGGCGCTGTCTAGTAATTCGATCCTATGGACCAATATGCCGGATGGCGGTCATTCGTTGGCGGTGAACGATCAGAGGGTGTTTCTGAATGCTGCCGATACGATCGCTCCGGGCGAGACGAAGAAATTCCGCTTTGCGCTCAAAGCTCCTGACGCACAAGGCCAGGTTGTTTTCTCGGCGAATGTCGTCAGAGACGGAGTCGCTTGGATGGCCGGGACGGGAATCACGAGGACGATCGACATCGTGGCGCCTTCGTCGCCTCCGGTTGGCCCGCCTCCGGCAATCGATCCGCCGGACGATCCGAATCGAATCCCGGCGACCGTTGAAGATACGCCTCCGGCGGAAGCCGACGGACTGACGCTGGCGGCTCAAGCGATTGCCGAGAATCTCCCGAATGCGATGAATCCGGGAGACGTGATGAATATTTCCCTTACGCTGCGAAATAAGGGAACCCAGACATGGGCGGAAATACTGGCCGGTGAACCTGTAAATGTTCGCCTTGCAACGCTGGAGAACAACGGGTTTCAGTGGGGGGAAACCAATGGCGGATATTCGTTGGCCCCTAACAACGCCCGAGTGTTTATGAACGGGGAGGTTGGCACGGAGGAGGAATATACCTTCCGGTTCACGATCGAAGCGCCGCAGCAGGCCGGCGTGTATACGTTCGCGGCGCAATTGATTCGTGACGGCAAAGCCTGGTTCGGTCCGAAGGTGACCAAGTCGATCACGGTAGGGGAGTCGTCGGCGGAACCGGTTGAAATTCCCGTCAACAGCGATACGTTCTCCTATCCGGATTTATTCAATAATTCCTTGCCGAACGCGGATTATTACATCGCCAAGAAAGCCTTCTTTTTCGACTTGAGTCCGGATCAGACCAGTATACCGAACGATGACAGGAGTCAGCCCTTGGGCACGGACTATCGAACGCTGATTGAGCTGCTGGCTGCGCAGAACGCCAAAGCGGGCGAGAATATTTTCACTGTAGGCGGGTTTGTTCCCTGGTTTTTGAAGTATACGAATTTTGCCGATCCGCTCGGCTCCAATCTTACACCGGTAGAGGCGGAGTGGACGTATGCGGATATCGTATCTCGTTATAACGCGCAGAAGGATGCGGACGCTTACGGCTTAACCGGCTTGTCCAACGCCTCCGTCTTTAGGCATGTGCCGCTGGCGGCTGCTTACGAACAGAACAATGATAAAGGAAATAACGGTAAAACGCTGGAGGAAGGCAAGAAGTACGTGACCTTCTTCATGGGAGATTTCGATGCCGGCGCCTGGACGTCCAGCGCGCTGCCGATTTTGTGGGACGATCCGCAGCGAGGCGAGCTTCCGCTTGCTTGGTCGTTCGTTCCGAATACGTCGGAGCGCGTGCCGCAGATGTACAACTATCTGTATGAGACGATGGGGCCAAACGATTATTTCGTGGCCGGAGACAATGGGGCGGGCTACTTGAACCCGATGATGCTTATGACGGAAAATCGGCCCGACGGTCTTCCGGATTTCCTGGACGTGTGGGAGAGCTACAATGTCGGTTTGTACGACAAGTTCGACTTGGACATTACCGGTTTTCTCATCAGCGGCAATTCCCAGAGCACGCCGTTAAGAGTGCAGGAAGTCTATAGCCGTATTTCACCGGCCGGAGTCGGGAACAACGCCGGGTTCGATCAGGATATTGTCAATGGTACGCCGTTTGCTCCGGTTACGGACATGGGCCTGTTCCGATCGGATACCGAGCAATTCGGCAAGGACTTGGTCAGAGCGTTAAAAAGAAATCAATTTTTGAACATCCGAGTCATTCTGACGAAGCCGTCGGACATCGTTGCAGCCGTTCAATACGTGCAAACGAATCATCCGGAGCTGAATTTTGAAGTGGTTGATCCTTATACTTACTTCCGTTTCTATAAGGAAGCCGAAGGAGATACCGGAACGATCGATGAAACGAAGCAATATCAAGCCGTTAAAGCCGGAGCTCCAATTACGATAGACGGCGTAGCCAAAGCCGAGGAATGGGAAAAGGCAGCGGAAATTGTCGTGAGTCCGCTTTCCGACGATGTGGTTGCTTACGGCACCGTATGGGGAGCGGAAACGGATGCGGCGGATTTGACGTCTCGTTACCGGATTCGTTGGGACGATCAGCATCTGTACTTGCTGGAAGAGAGAACGGACGATTCGCTTCATTTTACGGAGACCGGCTCCCAAATGTACTTATCCGATGCCACGATGCTATTCCTGGACTTGGGGCATGACAAGCAAGGGGGCGTCTACAAGAACGGGGACTACGCCTTATTCCTGACGCCGAGCGGGCCGGATGAACAGCCGCATATGTTTATTCGCGAAGGCCGGAACGAAGGGCAGATCGAGCGCGAATTCACGGACGGTCGCATTGCCGGCGTCATTACGGATTCCGGATATACGATGGAAGTTGCCATTCCGTGGTCTGCCTTGCAAACGATGCCGTTCGCCCCCGGAGTGGACCGCAAAGTGGGCATGAGCTTGCTGGCCACCGATCAAGACGGCTCCGGCAATTGGGGGCAGATCATGTGGGTTGGGGATGGCGACAATCAGGCGAATTGGGCGGATATGAAGTTTGTCGGGGTGGCGAACCCGACCGAGCCCGGCGGTCCGACAGGTCCCGGAAGCTCCACAGGTTCCGGAAGCTCCTCAGGCCCAAGCACACCGCCCAAGGTTGAACAGCAAGATCCCGCCCATGAACCGATGGATAAGGAGCTTGTCGAAGAACTGCTTCGAAAATCCGAGCAATCCGAAGCGGCACAGCTGAGAGCGGTATCCGAGGGGATTAAGGTTGCCGCTGCGACGGCGGCCAAACCGACGAAAATCGCGATTCGATTGCCGACGGAGAATACGATTCATCCCGTCTATCTGTATAAAATCGGCGAAGACGGCAAGCTGATCTATGTACCGAGCAAGCGTTCCGGCAGCGTTGTTGAAGCGGAGGTAACGGAGCCGGGCCTGTACGGATTAATCGAATACGATAGCAGCTATGCGGACGTTCCGTCCGGTTATTGGGCATACGACGTGATTCGCGATTTGAGCGCAAGGCAGATCGTAGCGGGAGTCGACGCCGCACAATTTAATCCGGCCAGCCCGATCACCCGCGCCGAATTCACGGCTATGCTTGCCAGAGCGGCAGGACTCAAGCCCGCGGCAGGATCAAGCTTCGCGGATGTTGCGGCCGACAAGTGGTATGCGGGCTATATCGCCGCAGCGCGGCAAGCGGGCTGGACGAAAGGAGAATCCGCGGACAGCTTTAATCCGAACGGCATCATTACGCGCGAGCAGATGGCGGTTATGATGATCCGAATACTGAAGAATGCGTCAGGGACGAAGGATTTGCCGGCAATGTTCAAGGATGACGAGTCCGTCTCTTCCTGGGCTCGGGATGCGGTCAGAATGGCTGCGGAGCTTGAACTGTTGAAAGGCAATCCGACCGGCAACTTCCTGCCGCTCAAGATGACCTCCCGAGCGGAGGGGGCGCAGGCGATCTATAATTTGCTCCGCTATCTGGAGAAGTAAGCGCCAAGATGAAGCTTAGCCGGGAGGCTGTCTCGCCAGTCATCGACGATGCGCTGCGGGCAGCCTCTCGTTCCAATGCGTTCAGCGGTATAGGAGGAGGGTTTGGATGTACCATTTTCAGGCTTCGGCCTATGTGTATTCCTATGCGGGTCCCGATAACAGCAAGCTGCGTTACGATTTGCTGAAAGCCTTATCCGCTCTGCAAGGGCTGGCGAATCGGGACAGCTGCAGATTGTATATCACGTTTATGGAAGAGACGGATCGCTATTGGCTGAAGCAATATCGGGACAAGAACGGATTTCTCGCGAGTGAAAGCTGGCAGGAATTGCAGGATTGGGACGAATTGCTGACCGTGTTTGAGCCTTGGTTGGACGGTGTTGTGCTGTGGGATGAAGGGGTTCCGGCCACGTCGAATGTGGCTGCAACCATAAGCGGCGTGGAGCGGCTGCTTCCGGTGCGGTTCGATCCGGCTCCCGATTCGTTCTATAGCCGATTTATTGCCGGGGATCGCCGACTTCCCGTGAAGCGCAGCCTTGTCGGATGGTTCACGGGAACCGGTACGATACCGGGCAGCGATATTCCCAGCTCGGGAAGCGCCAAGTGCGACGCCTATCTCTGGGCCAAGCTGAACTATCTGGATACCGGAATGTGCGATCCCCATCTTCTTGCTTACTATCTGGACGCGCAGCGCTGGCTCCCCGACGGGGAATGGTACCCGGATCTAAGCAATGCGATGGTGACGAATCACGACTATTATATCGCTCGGAAAGCTTTTTTCTTCGATCTCAGCCCGTGGGACGACGAGCTTCCCGGGGACGATCCCGAGCAGCCGTTAGGCGCCGATCTTCATACGATGAAATCTATCCTGCTCAGCCAATATCGCAGCAGCGGAGGGGAGCGAATTTTTACGGTCGGCGGGTTTACGCCCTGGTATGTGAAATATACGCAATCCAGCATCCGGCCGGGTAAACATGAAGCCGTAGAGACGGAATGGCGGTATGCGGAAATACTGTCCTGCTACAATGCGATCATGGACGCCGATGCCTACGGCTTGTCGGGGATGGCGAACGCCTCGGTTCACCGGCATCATCCACTTGGGGAGCGATACGTCCAATCGAGGCCGGATGCGGTCGTGAACAAGGCGGAGAAGAACAAAGTCTATGTTCTATTCTTCATGGGAGACTACGATTCCGCGGCATGGCTTAATGCGCATATCCGTCTGATCTGGGACGACCCGCGAAGAGGGCAGCTTCCGCTTGCGTGGGGCTTCAATCCCAATTTGTCCGAGCGCGTGCCGCAAGTGTTCGAATACGTCTACCGAACAAAGACCGCCAACGATGCGTTCGTATCCGGCGATTCCGGAGCGGGTTACTTGAACCCGACTCATCTGATCGAGCCCAGAGTCCATTCGGGTTTGCCATCTGGATTGGAAGCATGGGTGGCCCATAACCAAACGTATTATGAGCGGTTTGATCTGACGGTAACCGGCTTCTTGCTTAACGGCTTTCAGTATATCAATGAAGAGGTACAGAAGGCGTATGCCCGCTTTTCTCCGGACGGGGTGATTACCCAGGAGTACGATGGGCCTGCCGCGGTAGAAGGAACGGTATTCCAGCAGCTTTTTCACAATATAGGGCCTTACGGAACGCTGCGAGAGGCTGCGGATGTGATCTACGACAGCCTGACCGTTACGGAGGAGCCGCAGTTCATCGTCTACCGTACCGTGCTCGTTCCTCCGACTCATCTCGTGAACTTGTTAGCCATGATTCGGGAGGAGCGGCCAGAGCTGCAGCTTGAGCCGCTAGACCCCTACACCTTTTTTAGGATGAAAAAACAGTATTTATCGGAGGTACCTCATGATTAACGTACACCTTGTTCCGCATACGCATTGGGATCGGGAATGGTACTTGCCTTATCAGGAGTTTCGAATTCGTTTGACTCGGCTGGTCGGCAAGCTTCTGACGATTTTGGAGCGGGACCCCGAGTATGTCAGCTTTCATCTGGACGGACAGAGCAGCGTGCTGGACGATTATTTGGAGGTTCATCCGGAGGATCGGGAACGGCTGAAAAGCTACATTGCTGAAGGAAAAATCAAGGTTGGGCCCTGGTACGTGCAGCCGGACGAGGCGCTTGTCAGCGGCGAAGCGCTAATCCGGAATTTTCAATTGGGCATTCGAATTGCGGAGGAGATGGGAGGATGTCAGCGGTTCGGTTATTTGCCGGATATGTTCGGGCATATTTCGCAGCTGCCGCAAATTCTGGCCGGGTTCGGCATGGAAGAGGTCGTGTTCTGGCGGGGGCTTGGCGACGTTGTGACCAAATCGAACACTGAGCTGCGGTGGCAGGGCGCGGACGGGACAACGATGTTTGCCTACCGGTTTCCGAATGCGATCGGCTACAACAGCGTCTTTCGCCTTCACGCCGATTTAGACAAGGCGGAACAACAGCTGCGCGAGCTGCTCGACGTTCACTTGCTCCCGCCTACGCAAGCCGCTTCGGTTCTGGTGATGGTGGGCGTGGACCATATGGAGCCGCAGGATAATCTGACTGAAATTATTCGGCAGCTTGCGCCGAAGTTTCCGGGCTTCAAGCTGATCCACAGCACGATGGAACGGTTTCTGGCGGAGACGCGAACTGATGTGGAGAAAAAGGGAGCTTCGCTGTATACGGCGGTTGGCGAGCTAAGAGATACGAACCGTTCGACGGATGGGGCGATCAACTTCCTGCTGGCCAATGTGCTTTCCTCCAGAATGCCGCTCAAGCAGTTTAATGCGAAGGTGCAGCATGAGCTGGAGAAATGGGCGGAGCCGTTCTCCGCTATGTGGCACGGTATGGGCGGAGCCTATCCGGATAAGCTGCTGGGGCAATCGTGGAAGTATTTGCTGCAAAATCATCCGCATGATTCCATCTGCGGCTGCAGTCGCGATGAAGTGCACCGGCAGATGATCACCCGGTTCGAATGGGCGCAGGAAATCGCGCAGCAGTTGACGGACGAATCCCTTCGCTCCATCGCCGCCCGGATCGACACTTCGGCTCTGCCGGAGGAGGCAATTGTTTTCCATGTGTTTAACCCGCTTGAGCATAGTCGCAAGGACGCGGTTACGGTGGAGCTGCTGCTGCCGGATGTCGACGCGAACATTCGCTTCTTTGAGATCCGCGACAGCGAGGGCCGTCTGCTGCCTTCGCAATGGGTGGATTTGAAGCGGGAGCTAATAGCTGGGAACCACCCTGACGCCGAAGTCAGAGATCTTGGCTTGCTGGATGCCGCTGTGCCTCCCGAGGAGAAGGGCATTCTCGTTGGCTTGGCGTATGTTCGCAAGGCCACGGTGCGGTTTGCCCCCTATGAGCTGCCTGCCCTGGGCTATTCAACCTTCACAGCCGTGCCCGTTCGCAACGCGGCGAGGGATGAACGCTCGCTGGTAGACGGTCATGCGCTTGAGAATGAATGGCTGCGTGTGGAAGCGAACCGGGACGGCAGCGTTCAGCTATGGGATAAGGCGACGGGGCGAAAATATGAAAACCTGCTCGTTTACGAGGATGGCGGCGATATCGGGGACGGCTATACGTTCTCCCCGCCGCTGTTCGATGAGCTCTTCACTACATTGGGCTTGCAGGCTTCCCTGTCTGTGGCGGAAGACGGACCGGCTCGGTGGACGATTCGGATCGAGCAGAGCTGGCAGTTGCCCGTCGGCTTGGATAACGATCGTCGTAGGCGTTCGGCAGCCAAGCGCGAATGCCGGTTGACGACGGAGCTCAGCCTTGGCCGAAATGACCGCTGGGTCGGCGTGGTGACTCGTTTCGACAATCAGGTGGACGATCATCGTTTGCGAGTGAAGGTGGCGACAGGAATTCAATCGGAGCAAAGCTGGGCATCCTCCGCCTTCGATATCGTCCGGCGGTCGACGAAGATTGTTCAGCCCGCAAGCAATCAATGGATCGAGGATGCTGTCGGCGCGCTGCCGAATCAGGGCTTGGCGGGAGTAACAAGCGCCTGCGGAGCCTACGGGTTTGCGATAGCGCCTTATGGGCTTCCCGAGTATGAAGCGACACCCCAAGGAGAGCTAGCGGTAACGCTAGTTCGTTCCGTAGGCTATCTCGGTTCTCCGGACGTACGCACGATCAGCGGCGGGGCAGGTCCGCAATTTGCTACGCCGGAGGCGCAGTGTCAGGGAGAGCTGGTCTATCGTCTGGCGCTAATCCCGCTCGCCGGCGACGAACTGCAGACAGGGGAAGCGTGGAGGAAATCAGCCGAGCATCATCTGCCGGCCAGGGCGGTTCAAATGCGCAGGCATACAGGAACGATGCCGCTCGTACATTCCTTTGCCAGCTTCGATCGGCCGGACAATCCGATCGTGCTGTCCGCCATGAAGAAGACGGAAGCTCGAGACGGAACGGTTATTCGCTGCTTCAACCCGACGGAATCCGAGCATACCGTCACCTTGCGGCTCGATCGTCCGGTCCAGGAAGCCTATATGCTGGACCTGGAGGAGAATCGGAAGGGGCCGGCGCAGTTTGCTTCATCGGATAACACAGCTTTGATTTTGCATTTTAAGCCGAAGCAGATCATTACCGTAGAAACGGTTAGAGGTGATTGAAATGTCAAATGACTATAACGGATTTAGCCTTGCTTCGATTGCGCACTTGCCTAAAGGTCGATCCCGTTCGATCAGCGCGGAAAACCCGAATGGCGCGCCGGGAAGCGGCGGGAAGGAGGCAAGCGGTCTTGGCGCAGGACGCAAAGGCAGACCGTGCCTCATTCTGAAGCCGGGGGAACGCGTCACGATTGCGGAAATCGACGGACCCGGCGTCATTCAAAGCATGTGGATGACATTCCCGCAGAAATCCTCCAAAGGCTACTACGCGCCAAGCGACCTGGTGCTGCGCATGTACTGGGACCATGAAGAGACTCCGTCTGTCGAAGCGCCGCTTGGCGATTTTTTCTGCAACGGTTTCGGAGCCAGATACAACGTGAATTCTCTACCGATCGTCGTGAACCCGGTTGGAGGGATGAACTGCTATTTCCCGATGCCTTTTCGCCGGAAGGCTGTCATCACCGTTGAAAGCCAGCATGCCGCCGAGCTGATGTTCTTCTATCAAATCAACTACATGCTCGTTGACGAGCTGCCCGAGGATACCGGCTACTTCCATGCGCAATGGAGAAGAGAGCACGATTTTACGCCCGGCAACGACTTCACGATTATTGATAATGTTCGCGGAAGAGGGAAATACGTCGGTACTTTCCTTGCCTGGACCGCGCTCGGCCGATATTGGTGGGGAGAGGGCGAAGTCAAATTTTATATGGATGGCGACACGGAATATCCGACGATTTGCGGGACCGGGGTCGAAGACTACTTCGGCGGGGCATGGGGGTTTACGGAGGTTGAAAACGGCATGCGCATCGAGCAAATCTATAACACGCCTTATCTCGGCTATCCTTACTACGCGACAGTCGATAAGACGTTGAGCGAGTATACTTCGCCCGACAGCGTGCCGATGCACGGTTTGTACCGCTGGCATATCGCCGATCCGATCCTGTTCGAGCAGCAATTGCGAGTGACTGTACAGAAAATTGGCAACGACGGTTTGAGATTGTATGAGCGCATCGACGATATCGCCTCCGTCGCTTACTGGTACCAGACGGAGCCGCATGCTCCGTTTCCGACATTGCCGAGCGCGGAAGCTCGTTGGCCTAGATAACTGTCGGAAGGCTGTCCATAAGCGGAGTTGCTTGGGATGATCGATAGACAAAGAAAGGGGTATGTGTCTCCCGGAGACTGCCTCATACGCTCCTGAAATTACCTCGTCACGGGTTTACCCATTCCCATTTCGGGAGCGTATAGCATCGGAGGGAGATACATACCCCTTGCACCTTGTTCATCGATTATCTTTTAAAGCAACTTGGAGTGCTTATGGGGCAGCCCCCATTTCGATAGAATACTTAACACTTGCCGTAGGATACTGAATTATCAGTTTAGCGCTTACATTTTATAATGAAATAGCCGACCAACGAGACAGAGTATAGAGAAGCAAGGAGGATAAGATGGAAGAAAAGCTAGAGCGTAAGCGCTTAAATGGAACCTCATTACGCAGAGAGCTGTGGAATAACAGATACCTCTATCTGTTCGTCGTTCCCGGGGTGATCTGGTTTCTGATTTTCTGTTATCAGCCGATGTACGGGGTCTTGATTGCCTTCAAAGACTACGACATCCTCGAGGGTGTGTTTGCCAGCGAATGGGTTGGACTTGCGAACTTCAAGGAGTTTTTTAACAGCCCCAACTTTCAAGTCATTCTAACGAACAGCATTGCGATCAGCCTGCTTAAGATGCTGTTCGGGTTTCCGGCGCCGATCATATTGGCCATTTTATTGAATGAAGTACGCAATCGCGTATTCAAGAGAGTAACCCAAACGATTTCCTACTTGCCGTTCTTCGTATCCTGGGTCGTCGTAGCAGGCATCTGGTATGAGCTGTTTAGTACGGATGGCGGAGTCGTCAACAATCTGCTCGTCTCGTTAGGAGTAATCAAGGAGCCGATCTTCTGGTTCGGAAATCCGGACTTGTTCTGGGGGATGGTCGTCGCTTCGGATATTTGGAAAGGAATCGGCTTCGGCACGATCATTTATTTGGCTTCCATCGTATCGGTCAATATGGATCAATACGAATCGGCCGTCATTGACGGAGCGAACCGGTTAAGACAAATCTGGCACATTACGCTTCCGGCGATTCGCCCGACGATTATTCTCTTATTCATTCTGAATATGGCGGGCATTCTGGATGCGGGCTTCGAACAGGTATATGTTTTTCAGAACTCCATGGTGCTGGACAAAGCGGAGATCATCGATACGTACGTGATGAAGATGGGAATATTCCGGGCCCAGTATGAGCTGGCTACGGCCGTCGGCGTATTCAAATCGATTATCGGCATGATGGCTCTGTTCGCCGTGAACTTTCTGGTGAAGAAACTAGGGGAAGACGGGATTTTCTGAAAAAGGGAAGGTGAACGCCGTGATCATATCCCGTGGAGAGAAAATTTTTCAAGGGTTGAATTATGTATTTCTTACCGTATTATCCTTTCTGTTCGTTTATCCATTCTGGCGCATCGTGGCATTGTCCTTCAACGAAGGCTACGACAGCTCCCGAGGGGGGATTCACTTCTGGCCCCGGGCGTTTACTTTGGACAATTACAAAACGATTTTTGTGCGAAGCGATATATTGGACGCTTACACGATTACGATCGGGAGGACGCTGATCGGCTCGATCCTTTCCATTCTGCTCGTTTCGCTGTTGGCTTACGGCTTGTCCAAGAACAGGCTGAGAGGAAGAAAAGCGATCAATATGATGCTGATTATTACGATGTTCTTCAGCGGAGGCTTGATCCCGACTTATTTGCTGTTCAAGTCGCTCGGTTTGCTCAACAGCTTCTGGGTGTACGTGGTTCCATTGTTGTACAGCGCTTCTTCCGTCTTTATCTTTCGCTCTTTCTTCAGGGCGCTTCCCGCCGAACTGGAGGAATCCGCGATGATCGACGGAGCCAACGACTTGACGGTGTATGCCAAAATCGCGTTTCCGCTCAGTTTGCCTATATTCGCTACCATGGGTTTGTTCTCGGCGGTTGGCCACTGGAACGATTATATGATGGCCACGCTTTATGTGACGAAGCAGGATCTGATTCCAATGCAATCGCTGCTGATGAAAATATTGGATCTAACCCGTTCGAATAAAGGGACCTCCTTCGGGATGGTCGATCTCGTAAGCGAGACGAGAAAAACGGTTACGCCCCAATCTATTAAAATGGCGACATTGGTCGTCGTCGTGATGCCTATTATGTGCGTCTATCCGTTTCTGCAAAAGTATTTCGTCAAAGGCGTTATTATCGGTTCTTTGAAAGGCTAGGGCGTGTATGCAAACCCGCTCGGAGGCATCTATCACCGCCTTTTCGCCCCCTGCTTCGTCACTTTTGCTTGACGTACCCCCGGTACGCCTTCACAAAAGTTCCTTGCATGGAACGAAAATTCGGCAATATCTGCGATCCTCGGAGGTTACATACACGCCCTAGGGAACCGTGATAATATACAAAAATACAAAAAAGGTGGTTTTACGGTGAGAAAGAGATGGAAAGCAATCTCGCTTGTTCTGGTCATCAGCTTGATGTCGGCCGCGCTTATGGCTTGCAGCGGCAACAACAAGGATAAGACGGCATCGCCGTCCTCGTCTTCATCCTCATCTTCTGCGCCGGAGTCCAGCGCGCCAGCGAAGGAAGATCCGCTTGTCGTGAACATGCTGTTGATCGGAGCGACGGAAATTCCGCAAGAGAACAATCCGATGCGCCAGTGGCTGCTGGAGAACAAGAACATTGACCTCCGCTTAACGATGTCTAACGGCGAAGTGGCGGATCAGATGAATATGATGCTGGCCGGCGGAGATGTTCCGGATGTCGTTCGCTATGTCACGAACGAGGTCAGCAACTCCATTCTGAACAAGTGGGGTGACGCCGGACTTATTGTTCCGCTCGACGAATGGCTTGAGAAGTATCCAAACCTGCTGAAATTCAGCGACAAGAGCTATAACGAGTCGGTGTACGCCAATAAAAAAGACGGAAAAATGTATGTGCTTCCGGTCAACTTTGCCAATCATCCTGACGTGATCAAGAAGGTCGTCGGATTTTTCATCAAAGAGGACTGGCTAAAGCAGGTAGGGATGGAGGCGCCAAAGACGCCGGATGAACTGTTTAACGTACTCATGGCCTTTAAGGAGAAAATCGCGGATGTGGACGGCAAACCGATTATTCCGGCTACGTTCGATCATCTGGGAAGACAGAGCTTTATGTATACCTGGACTCAAAACTGGTATAACCTGTCGGAGGATCATAAAGAGCTTTATTGGTGGTTCAACCACCCGCAGATTGAAGAGTACATGGTATTCATGAACAAGCTGTACAATAACGGCTTGCTCGATCGGGAATTTCTGACGCAGCAGCCCGATCAGTATCAAGCCAAGCTAAGCTCCGGACGTGTCGGATTTACTTTTAACACGCATGGCCCGATGGATATTGCCAACGGCGTGTTGAAGACCGGCGACGCCAACAATCGTTATGTGCCGTCAGCGCCAATTCGCATAGAAGGGCTTCCGATGCCGATCCACGGAGCGGCGAACTACAACGGGTTTGAAGGAATCGCCATTTCCAAGAAGTTCGCGGAAAACGGCCGCAATCTGGAACGCTTCATGGAATTCCTGAACTGGAATGCTACGGATGAAGGCGCCTTCCTCTTGCAGAACGGCGTAGAGGGCGAGTACTATGTCAAGAACGCAGAGGGTTTGTTCGAGCCTAAGCCCGAGGTTAAAGCCGAGCTTGACAAGGGAGATGCTTCCTTCGAAATGAGCACTGGCCTTAAAGCCTATAACTTGTTGAAATTTAACGTGGTTCCGGCCGTTACGGTGGAGCCGGGAACGGAAGAATTTAAAATGGCGCAGACTGCTTGGACCGAGGGGCTTGCCATCGACGACAATCTCTTCAACCCTGCCGGAACCGGACCCGAGTGGGACAAACACTGGGGGAACCTGTGGCCGGAAATCGACAAGTGGCAAGCCAAAGCGGTATTCGCCAAGACGGAAGACGAGGCGCGCAAGATTACGAAGGAAATGCTTGAGCATTTCAAGAAAATCGGCGCCCCGGAAGTGACAGAGGAGAAGCTGCGGCTGATCGATGAATACTTGAAGAAATAACGTTCGGGAGTCAGGCGGTGAATGCAGACGTTGCGCTGCTTCGCCGCCTTTCCATATCTGAATCGTCTCCGACAAAACGCCTTCATCGTCCGAAGGATGCCAAAGGCGCTTTTGCTTGTGGGCAATTATTGTGCGATAGCGGGAATTTGAATGACGACCCGGGTTCCTTCGCCAGGCTCGCTGAACAATCTGACGCCGTAACGATGACCGTATTGCAGTTGAATTTTCTCATGAACATTATGAATCCCGTAGCCGCCATGATTCACATACTGATTGTGAACGGGAGCTTTCATTCCTACGCCGTCGTCTATGATTTCGAATACAACGCTGCTCTCGTCCGAGGACAAACCGCCTTTGATAATAATATGGGTTGTGCCTACGTTATGCTCGGCGCCGTGCAGGATGGCGTTCTCGACGAAAGGCTGCAAAATCAGCTTAAGCGTGGAGAAGTGCATAATATTGTCCGCGATCTCGTAGGAAATATTGATTTTGTCTTCCATTCTGACCTTCTGAATTTCCAGATAAGCTTGGATATGTTTAACCTCTTCGCTAATCCGCAAGAACGGCTTGCCCATATTGAGAGAAAGTCTGTAAAAGGTGGCGAGATTGTCGACCATAACGCTGATTTTCTGACACTCGTTGTCCGCGGCCATCCAATTAATCGTCGCTAAGGTGTTGTACAGAAAATGCGGATTAATCTGAGCTTGCAGCGACTTGATTTCGGATTCCTTCTGCAGCTGTTGGCTTGTTCTGAGCTGGTCGATCAATTCCAGAATTCTCTTGATCATCCGGTTATAGCTTCGCGTCAGCATGCCGATCTCATCCCGCCCGTCTACAGATGGACCGATTTCGAGCGTCAAATCTTCCTGTCTCTCCATGTGCCGCGCAAGCAGTGAAATTCTTCGGGTCAGCACACGGGCAATGGCCAACGCAAGCAGGATGCTAATGACGATGCTGCCAACAAGAATGGCTATTGTAAAGCTTCTGATCGATTGCGCGCTCAGCATTAAGCTATCCAGAGGAACCTCCAGCACATACTTCCAGCCGGACAAGGCGTCGGTCCGGTCCAAGGCGAGCGTTGCAGGCTGGCTGCTTCTCATAACAAGACTGCCTGCAAGATCGTCCTCGGCGGCGATTGGCGCCATTTCGGGATTGCTCACGAATTGTACTTTTCCTTCGTCATTCAAAATATAGAAGAGCTCCTTCGGCGATTCCTCGCCGAACATATGGCCGCGCAAAATAGAGTCGACTTTCAGTTGCATCTCGGCAATTCCGGCAAGCTTGTCATGATTGTAGATCATCGGTTTAATAATGGAGATCAATGTCCGGTTTTCATTCATCGTCCAGATCGTCGTATTCGATAGCGAGATTAAGCTGACCAGATCGCCCTCCTCCAGATTGGCAAAGTATCGCTTGTACCAAGCCGTTTGCTTGGCAAAGTCGATATCAATAACGGTATGGCCGGCGTCGGATACGCCGGGATTGTCGGGATAAGTGCCAATGTCCGGCAAAGTATCGTTGTCTTTATAGATAATGATATTTTTAATGGCGGGGTAACGAGTCTCCAACTCGAAAATGGAACGCAGCGTATCCAAGTATTGGTACGAATAATCCGCCGGAGACTGATAGGAGGTGACTAATGCGGCAACAAATTTACTATTGTTAATGTACGGACGCATAAGCTCCTGATGCGTATTCATTTTATATTCGATATTCATCACGATCTGGTCGAGCGTTTGGCTGTACGATTTGCTCGATTGATCGTAAATGTAGGATTGGATTTTATGATACGTTAGAAATCCGACCAAGCTGACGGCAAAGATCATCAGGCTGCCGTAACAGATGAGCAGTTTGTTGCGAAGCTTGATATTGTTGAGCGTTTTCATCGGTGTACGTGAGCCTCCTTGTTACCGCCTTGATGCGTTATCGCGATATTCCTTCGGGCTGATTCCAAAACTATTTTTAAATACGACGCTAAAGTAGGAGGTGCTGTTATATCCCGTTTGTTCGGCGACTTCATAGATTCGAACGGACTCGTCGGCAAGCAGGCGAACGGCGTGTTTCATTCTTATTTTCGTCAGATAGTCGATGATGCTCTCTCCAATCGTTTCCCTGAACATGTTGGAAATGTAATTGGGGGTAAGATGTACGTGCTTGGCAAGCTCGTCGATAGATAGGGGCTCCGAATAACGAGTTTCAAGAATATGAATGATGTTTCCGACGATAGTCGTATTTTTCCGAATTCGTTTCGAGTGCAGATGACGACAGGCCGACACGACCGTTTCCAGCAGCCGCTCGCGCATTTCCGGCAAAGTGTCGAGAGCGTGAAATTGACTCCAAAATGCATGCTCCTCCCCGAACACGGCTTCGACCTTCTCGTTGGCCTCGTGAAGGAGACGAAAGATGTCGCTTATGATTTTGAAGCAAAAGGCTTTAACGACCGGTTTTTGGGTTACGGACGAATTGGCGAATTCGTTGAAAATTTCCTCAAGCGACTGCTCCGCTTGTTGAATATTGCCGATCTCCATGGCTTGAATCAAGCCTTCATAAGGAGCTTCGTATTGAGGGGACAACGGCTGATCGGGCATGCTGTCTTGATAGAAGATGTCCTGGCCTTTGCCGAGGTGAAATTTCTGTTCGGCCGCAATTGCGCATTCTCTATAGGCCTCGTTTAGCTGGCTTAACCTTGCTTTCCGGCCGCTGACTGAGATCGTCAGAGCATGGCGGTCGGCAGGCGGCAAGGGGTCTCTGATCCGACGAATCGTGCTAAGCAGGGAGGAACGTTCGTCCGGTCCGCGCGCATACAGCACGATGACAAATTCATTCTCCTTCGTCTGCAGGATTTGTCCGTGTTTCTCCGCTATTCCTGCTTGGGTAAGTTGACTGAGGAATTGTCGATCATCTAGCGGGTTCTCCGTACCCGGGCGATCCAAAGGTTTATCCATTTGCAGCAGCAATATATCGAAGCCGTACTCGGGGATCGGGATAGATAGCGTTTTCATTTTATGGCGAATCATTTCTTCATCTGTCAGAAAACCGTCCAACATATTCTTAAATAACTTCTCCGCTAGCACGGGTTTGCTTTCCTCGACCTGGTCTTGCAGGGTGGAGAGTGCTTGCTGTTTGAGGCGCTCCTGTTGAATCTGGACACTTATGTGACCCAATTCCTGATTAAGTTTGTTAAAGGGAATCGGCTTCAACAAATAGGCATACGCTTTCAACTCGATGGCGGTTCTGGCGTATTCAAAGTCGTCGTATCCGCTAATGATCAGGATTTTAAGCTGAGGATTAAATTCCTTGGCCCGCTCGGCAAGCTCCAGACCGTGCATTCTGGGCATCTTGATATCGGTGATGAGCAGATCGACTCCGTTTTTTTCGATTAATTCCAAGGCTTGCAAACCGTCCTCGGCCAGTCCGACTACCTGCATTTGATAAGCAGGCCAATCGACATGCTTGGCAATGCCTTCTCTTTGGATTCGTTCATCATCCGCGATTACGACTTTAAGCATTGCTGCTTCCCCCTGTCTGTTCCAGATGTGCTTTATATCTTCATCATAAAGGCTGACAAGACTATTATAAATGGTGTTTTCCCGCTTACGACCAGGGATCTGGCGATATCGTAGAATAGTAGAAACATGATGTAGAATATTTAAACGAGTCGCCTGTCGCCGCAGGTTGGCGATGTAAAAAGCGCAAGGTCTGAGAGAGGAGTTAACTCTCAGGCTTGCGCTTTATATATAGAGCCGATATTAAATAAAGAGATTATGCCCGGCCAGCTCGGCTCTGCCGAGATAATGGCCGACGCCGCCAAATTGAACGCCTTCGATCAGCTCTTCGCGCGTGATGCCCATCAAGTCCATGGACATTTGGCAAGCGACTATCTCGACTCCCTGCTCAAGAGCGCTTTGAATGAGTTCCTCTAATGAGGAAACATTTTTGCTTCGCATCAGTCCTCGGATCATCTTCGGACCGGCGCCGAGCATATTCATGCGGGACATTCCCAGCTTGCCGCTGCCGCGGGGCAGCATCGCTCCGAACATCGTTCCGAACAGATCCTTCTTGACCTTGATTTTGTCGGGCCGCCTGATGATATTCAATCCCCAGAAGGTAAAGAACATCGTAACTTTTTTGCCGCTGGCAGCCGCTCCGTTGGCGATAATGAACGAAGCGATCGCTTTGTCCAGGTCGCCGCTGAATACGACCATGGTGCTGGCACGGCTTCCGGCCGGTTGCTGGCTTTCGAGCGGCGTGCCGCTTCCGGCGACGGCGGGCGCGCCCGCATCGGTTTCTCCTTTACGCAGCACCGCCTCAATAAGTCCGCCGGACAGTTTGGCCGCGCTCAGCAGCGAGTTGCGAGTCATGCGCGCCCATGCCTGGATGTCCTCGTAGAAGCCGGGATCGGACGCAGTAACTTTCAAGATCTGCCCTTGCTCCATGCCGTCGATTTGTTTCTTCACCTGAAGCAGCGGACCGGGGCAGCAGAGTCCGCAGGCGTCAAGCACGGCGTCGGGCTCGTCGGAGACCGAGACGGAGACGGGCGCGGGAGGCGCGGATGCGGCGGCGGTTTCCGGGACGGCAGTCATCGTAGCCGTCGTTATTGGAGCCGCCGGTGCTGCGGTATGCTTCCCGGGCGTATACCGGCTCAACTGCCAGGTTTTATAGCCTCCGGTCAGGTTGCGTACGGTGAAGCCCTTCTGCGCTAAGATGCGCGAGGCGGTATAGCCGCGCAGTCCGACCTGGCAGTAAACCCAGATTTCCTTCGAAGGATCCAGCTCCTGCAGCCGTCCTCGCAGCTCGTCGACAGGAATGTTGACGGAATCCGGTATATGGCCATTGGCGTGCTCCATCGCCGTGCGGACGTCGATCAGTAAAGTCGTCGCAGCATCTCGCCGCTCCAGCTCCGCCGTCGTGAACACGTCCGTTAATCCCGCCAGCACATTTTCCGCAGCATAAGCAGCCATGTTAACAGGGTCCTTAGCCGAGGAGTAAGGCGGAGCGTAGGACAGCTCCAGCTCCGTCAAGTCGGCAACCGTACCGCGCAGACGGATAACGGTAGCCATGTCGTCGATTCTTTTTTCTACTCCGTTATAGCCCGTCGCTTGTGAGCCCAGCACTTTTCCTTCTGCGTTGAACAGCAGCTTGAGCGAGATGGGGGTAGCGCCGGGATAATAGCCGGCATGAGAGCCGGGATGCACATGGACGACATGATACGGAATGCCGAGCCGCTGCAGCGTTTTTTCATTATTTCCTGTGGCCGCGCCGGTCATTCCGAACACTTTAATGACGGCCGTACCCTGCGAGCCTTTGTAGGTCGTGTCGAGTCCGCACACATTGTCCGCCGCGATCCGCCCTTGCTTGTTGGCCGGGCCGGCGAGCGGGACGGCGGTTTGGCTGCCGTTGACGAAGTCCCTTACCTCAATAGCGTCGCCTACTGCGAATACGCTCTCCAGATTCGTTTCCATGCGCTCATTGACAAGAATATGTCCTCTTGGTCCGAAGGCAAGGCCGCTCTCCTTCAGAAAAGCCGTATCCGGTGTAACGCCGATCGCCAGCAGCGCCATCTCCGCATGCAGTTCTTGGCCGCTTGCCAGTCTTACCGTGATGCCGTTCTCCGTATCGGCGAAGCTTGCTACCATCTCGGATAGGTGCAAGTCGATGCCATGCGCTTCCAGTTCCTGAGCGAGCGGGGCGGTCATCTCCGCATCGAACGGAGCCAGAATTTGCGGCGCGGCTTCGACCAGACTGACCGATAGTCCGGCCTCGCGCAGGTTTTCCGCCATCTCCACTCCGATGAAGCCGCCGCCAATCACGATAGCCGAGCGCGTGCCTTCGGCGGTCACCTTCGTTTTAATTCGGTCGGTGTCCGGAATGTTGCGCAGCGTGTAGATGCGACTGCTGTCGATGCCGGGTAGGTTAGGCCGGATCGGCTTGGCGCCAGGCGACAATATCACAGCATCGTAGCTTTCCGTATATTCGCCGCGCTCAACGCTGCGCACGCGCACGGTGCGGCTGGCGGGATCGAGCGCTACGACCTCGCTGCCTGTGCGCACATCGATATTGAAGCGGCTTCTCATGCCCTCCGGAGTCTGAACGAGCAGCTTGGAACGGTCGGCAATCGATCCGCCGATATAGTAGGGCAAGCCGCAATTGGCGAATGAAATATAGGGATCGCGTTCGAACAGCACGATATGGGCGTCCTCGTCCAGCCGCCGCAGTCTCGCCGCCGCGGATGCTCCCCCTGCTACCCCGCCGACAATTAACACCTTTTTGCCTGTCATCTCATTTTGCCTCCCCTAAGAAGATGTGAATCAATTGTTTGATGCGTTCGTCCTTGACCGAGTAGTTGATTTCAAGTCCGTTGCGCTCCGTCTCCACGATGCCGAGCGATCGAAGCTTCTGCAAATGCTGGGATACAGTCGATTGCGGCAGTCCCAGACATTCCTGCATATAGGACACGTTGCAGCTTTCCTTGGTCAGCAGCCCTCTGACGATGCACAGCCGCACCGGATGGGCGAGCGCCTTCAAAATTTCCGCCGTCTCTTCGTAATGCTTAAAATTGTTTTCCACTGAAGTCGTTAATCCCCTTTCCATTAATCGTTATATCGTAATATTACGATATAACGATTCGAGAAGCAAGAAGGCAGTTGCAAACGTACAAACCCGATTTCGTACGGTATACTTGAGGGGAATGGAACAGGCAATGTGGAGGAGGAGAAAATATGCTAGAGATGTTCGGCTTTGAAGCTTCCGTGCCCATGCATACATTCGAATATCGGCTGAAGCCGGAGCCCACCGAGCAGCATTGGCACTCCTTTTACGAAATCGGCTTCTGCCTCGAAGGGCGCGGCACGTTCTACATAGGCGATGAGGCCGTGCCGATCGAAGCCGGGACGCTGCTGCTTTTTCCGCCTTATGAGCCGCATATCGCCGTAGCCGATGCGAGGACGGGCTGCCGGTGCGCCTTCGTCTACTTCGGCGACGAATTGCTCCCCGCCGAGCATCGCAGCCTTCTTCATGCGTTCGTGCGCACCTGCGTCTGGGCGGAGGCCGATCTGCGGCCGATGCTGCGCGGGCTGTCGACGTTGACCGATTTTTTCCGTTTCCTGATCACGGAATACGAATCGCGGCGGTCGGAGTACGGCGCAGTGCTTCGCGCCCGAATGTTGGAGCTAAGCGCTTGGCTGTATCGGGCAGCGGAAGCCCTATACTCGCATGAGGCCAGTCGGGAGAGACGCGACGCGTTGGAGCGGCTTAAGCCGGCGCTCGATTATATGGCTGATCGGTATCATGAGCCTCTCGAATTGAAGGATATCGCGGAGCTGTTGAATTTAAGCGAATCGCGAGCGCGGCATCTGTTCAAGGAAGGCGTCGGCAGGCGATTTAAGGAATATTTGACGCTAGTCCGCATTCAGGAAGCGAAGCGTCTGCTGGCGACGAGCAAGCTCTCGGTAACGGAAGTCATTTTGTCTTGCGGCTTCCAGAGCTCTGCGCCGTTTTATCGTTCGTTTCAACAGCTCGTGGGCGTGAATCCGCAGCAGTACCGTATGCGACAGCAGGAGGAGAAAGATAGCCGTTTTTGAGAAGTGCGCCATGTGGAAACGAGATGAATGAGGCGTCCGTTCGGGGTATCTTGGAGAAGAAGAGATAACCTAATCGAAAGGGTGCGTAGCATGGCGGTATGGACGGGGTTAAGCGGATTAATTCGCATGGAAATTATACAAAGACGCGAGGAAGGCTGTAACGTTGACGGCTTCGAGGAGCTTCGCGTGGCATGCGGCGAGGAAGAAGGCAAGCTAATGAAGCTGTATGAAGAGCTGAGTCGGCTTGCGCCGTCGCCGGATTTTCCTTACGATGAGCCGTCGGAGCTGGAGGCGATTCGCTGCTTGCGACCGGATGGGCCGAGACGGCTGGAGGCTAGCTACAGCGAGGAACAGTGGCGCGACAGATTTCGCGGCGCATGGTTGGGAAGACTGAGCGGCTGCGCGCTCGGCAAACCGTTGGAGTCCGAGCCGATGATGGCCGGCGCGAACGGCAATCCAGGCTGGCGCAACGTTCAGCTGTGGTTTGAGGGAGCGGACGCCTGGCCGATTCGCGGGTATACGCCGGAGCGTTCGCGAGCCGAATCGCAGGGTCTTCGTCTATCGTGTCTGCAAAGCACCCGCGAACGGATCAGGTTTATGGAAAGCGACGACGATGTGCGCTATACGGCGCTTGGCATGCTGATGATGGAGCAGAAGGGGCTGGATTGGGATTCTTGGGACATCGGCAAGCTGTGGCACAGCCGCCTAACCTATGGCCAAGTGTTCACTGCGGAACAGCAGGCCTACTATAACTTTGCTAAGGTCGTCTCGCACATGCCGCCGGAGAAGCCGGCCGACTGGCTCGAGAAACAGGAGTGGGTGCGGACGTATTTGAATCCTTTCCGCGAATGGATCGGGGCGCAGATTCGCGCGGACGGCTTCGCCTATACCGCCGCGGGCAATCCGGAACTGGCGGCGGAATTAGCCTGGCGTGACGCCTCGTTCTCGCATACGAAGAACGGCATATACGGCGAAATGTTCGTGGCCGCCATGATTGCAGCCGCATTCGTCGAGTCCGATCCCCATCGCATTGTCGCCGCCGGGCTGCGGGAAATCCCGTCCACGTCCCGTCTGGCGAGCGATATTGCCCGAGCCGTCGACATCGCGGATTCGTCCCGCACCCAGCTTGAGCTTGTCGACCGTATTTGGGAGGCGTTTAAGCACTACCACCAGGTGCATACGAACAATAATGCGGCGCTTGTCGCTGCCGCGCTCATTCACTCGAAAGGCGATTTCGAGAGAGGCATTACGACCGCTGTGCTCGGCGGCTGGGATACGGACTGCAACGGCGCGACCGTCGGCTCGATTCTCGGCGCTTCCATAGGAGCCTCCGCGCTGCCGGCCTCATGGATCGAGCCGCTTAACGATACGTTTTACGCCGATATGACCGGCTTTGATCCGGTCTCGATTTCCTCATGCGCGGAACGCAGCTATCAGACATTCTTGAATGTTCGCGAACAGTTGTCCCGAGGCTGACCGCGACACATGAACAACGGGAGCAGTTGACATTGCGGTCGACTGTTCCCGTTGTTTTGTTTATCTACTAAGTCCTTCTCGTTCGTCAGCGTGATCGCTCCGAAGAGCAACAGGAAGAACAATTTTAGGCGGAAAGTCCGCGCTAATTTTGTCGAATAGGGAAAATACGCAGATTTAGAGTGGGAAATCCATCTTAAATTTTCCAAATGAGCATAATTGTAGATTTAAAGCGGTGTTTCCGCTTTAAATATCCCAAAAACGGTGTGGCGGCGAATTTAAGACGGAGTTTCCGCTTAATATCCACAACGGGGCGGGTTGCCCGTTTATTCTTCCTATGGTTAAAGCAACGTCAGCATCGATTCTAAGCAATTGCGGGCCACGAGCCGGTCGGGACGCGATTTCAACATTACGGTAAGCCCGATCAAGGAAACGACAAAGGTCTGAGCCAATGCCTTGGAGTTCAAATGGGACGCAAGCTCTCCCGACTGTATACCCCGTTCGATTGTCTCCTGAAAAATAACCGCAAGATACATCTGATGCTCCCTCGTCAGCACCTCGAATTTTTCGTCGTGGGGGGCCAGCTCCACCATCGTATTGATACAGAAGCATCCGCGGTTAGGCTGCTCGCCGTACGCCTCCTCGATCAAATCCTCGAAAAATATCCGAATCGCTTCTTTGGCCGATCGGTTGTTATGGAGCTTGGAGCGGACGGAAACGGCGTGTGACTGCGTGTATTTGCGCAGCGCTGCTTCGAACAACGCTTTTTTGTCGCCGAAAGCGGAATAGATGCTGGGCTTTTGAATGCCCATGCCAGACGTCAAGTCGCTTAGCGATGTCGCCTCGTACCCCTTCTCCCAAAACAGCCGCATAGCCGCCTCTAAAACCTGCTCCTCATCGAATTCGCGCGGTCGTACCATCATAGCGCCTCTTTTCATACCGTTTAGTATAAAATATTTTACCCTTATAAACTTCAACTGTCAAAAAAATAAGCGCAGTGTTGACAGGAGTCCCTACCATCAAATATGATTTTTAATATTAATTATGTACCGATCGGTACGCAATATGCTGCGGAATAAGGAGATGTACAACTAAAATGAAATTGACGAATTTATCGAAGGCTGCTGCAGCGGAAGACGATGGGATCGCTACAGGCTCATCCGTATCTCGCAAGCTGGCGCTGTTGTTTGCGGCGACATGCGGATTGGCGGTTGCCAACATTTATTATGCTCAGCCGCTGCTTGACGTGTTGTCGAAAGAGTTCGCTATGGCGAATTCCACGATCGGCATCATTACGACGGCGACTCAAATATGCTATGCATTGGGCTTGTTGCTGCTAGTGCCGCTCGGAGATTTGTTGAATCAGCGCCGCTTGATCGTGGGTCAGATGCTGCTGTCTGTGGCCGCATTAATCGTCGTAGGCACGGCTTCCTCGGCAGCGGTGCTGATTGCCGGGATCGCCGCAGTCGGATTGCTCGCCGTAATCGTGCAGACCATCGTCGCCTTCGCCGCAACATTGGCAGCACCGTCCGAACGGGGCCGAGTCATCGGCCTGGTAACAAGCGGCGTCGTGATCGGAATTTTGCTGGCAAGAACCGTTGCGGGCATATTGACGGATTTGGCCGGCTGGCGCTCGGTTTACCTCGTCTCCGCCGCTTTGACGCTCCTTATGGCCAGCATTCTGCTGCGGGCATTGCCGAACCGTTCGCGCGTAATAACCGATTTGACTTATTCGCATTTAATTCGTTCGGTTATATTGCTATTCGCTCAAGAAAAGGTATTGCGCGTTCGGGGTGTGCTGGGGCTGTTGATATTTGCGGCGTTCAGCATTTTGTGGACTTCGCTTGTACTGCCCCTTAGCTCCCCGCCGTTCTCGCTTTCGCACAGCGCGATTGGAGCTTTCGGTCTTGCCGGAGCGGCCGGTGCGTTGGCCGCAGCGGGGGCCGGTCGTCTGGCCGATCGCGGCTTGGGCCAACGGACGACGGGCTGGGCGCTTTTCCTGCTGCTTGCGTCATGGCTGCCGATGAGTCTTATGTCGCAAACGCTGTGGGGATTAATTGTCGGGGTCATTCTTCTCGATTTTGCTGTGCAAGCCGTACATGTGACGAATCAAAGCCTAATTTTGAGCGTGCGCCCTGAAGCGCGCAGCCGTCTTACCGCCGCCTATATGATGTTTTATTCCTTCGGCAGCGCCGCCGGTGCGATTGCCGCCACTCTGACTTATTCCCGCGCAGGCTGGATAGGCGTATGCTGGCTTGGGGCCTTGGTAAGCGCCGTAGCGTTGCTTTTCTGGATACGGACTCGTCGAATTGTCTAAAGGCAGCAAAAATGCCCGATTTGGATCACGAAGCGAAAGGGGCAGCGGATTCGAAAGGTACACGAAATTAATTGGCATTGTTTCGTAATTGTTATTAGATTAGAATTAGTATAAATAAGGGCGGTGAGTTGAGCCAAAGACATCAAGTGATGGCCCAATGGAATGGAGAAAGGGAATGCAAGGGGTTCCCACTTCATGGGTTCAACCTAGATTTGTCCAAGAATTTATAAAATAGGAGGAAAAGCAATGCGAACAGAGGAATGGATTTCTGCCGGAACGCTGGACCAACTGAAGTCTGACGGCGCCAAGGTCATCAAAGGGGGAATCGCCGTATTTGCCCATGAGGACGGAGCGGCGGCAGTGGACAATCGCTGTCCGCATCTCGGTTTTCCGCTTCACCTAGGCAGTCTGTGCGACGGAATATTGACCTGTCATTGGCATCATGCGCGCTTCGACATCTGCAGCGGCGGCACGCTTGATCCTTGGGCGGACGATGCGCTGGCTCACGACGTGAAGATAGAGAATGGGGAAGTATGGGTTAACTCGGCGCCGCGGCAAACGATGAGTATTGAAAAGTTGAATCAGCGGCTGCGGGAAGGCTTGGAGCAGAACATCGGCATCGTCATTGCCAAAGCGGTTGTCGGTCTGATCGAGGCAGGCGTGTCCGAGGATGAAATCGTGCGAATCGGCATTTTGTACGGGACATCGCTAAGCAGCGGTTGGGGCAGCGGCTTGACGATTCTGACCGCTATGCGCAACGTTCTTCCGAAGCTCGATAAGCAAGGCCGCATCCTGGCGCTCTATCACGGACTTGTACACGTTGCCCGCGCCGGGGCTGGCCGCGCACCTCGCCACTTGCTTGGTCCGCTGCCTTCTGCAGACACTTCACCGAAGCGACTCGCCGACTGGTACCGCAACTGTGTCGAAGTCCGCGATTCGCAAGGCGCGGAGAAAGTGCTGCTGACCGCGGTTGCCGCCGGCATGTCGTCGGATGAACTTGCAGATATTCTGCTTACTGCGGTCACGGACCATTTCTATTTGGACGGAGGGCATACGTTCGACTTTCATAATAAAGCGTTCGAAGCGCTTGATGCGCTTGGGCCGGACGCTGCCGAAATCATACTTGCCTCGCTCACGCCTCTGATGAGAAATCCGTCGCGCAGCGAAGAGCAGCATCATTGGCAATCGCCGATCGATCTGGTTACGCCCTTGAAGCAAGCCTTTGAACAATTACCATTACGGAGCGATGATTTGTCCGGAAAGCCCGTCACCTCCGCCTTTAATGAAGACGCTTTCGTAGATCAGTTGCTCGGGGACCAACCCCTTGCAACGATTCAACAAATATCCGATGCGCTGTTGGGGGGCGTTGCTCCTGCTAGGGTAGCCCGACTCATTACTCTGGCGGCCGCGGAACGCATCGCACGCTTCCATACCCAGAACGACTTCGGGGATTGGCTAGCCGTGCTGCATACGTTTACTTACGCACATGCCGTGCACGAAAGACTGCTGCGTTCGCAGGAGCCGCTGCTGTACCGCGCATTGTTTTATGGGGCGATCGCGATTTATCATGACCGTTTCCTGAACGTTCCGCGCGCTCCAAAGCCGAAGAAGGACGAATACAAGGCGGGCATAGCCGAAGCCTCGACCGAGGACTTGCTCTCGCTGCTGGATCGACGCCAGCAGGTGGAAGAGGCGGCCGGCTGGGTTGCCGCCTACCTGGACTCCGGCCGCGACCATGCGCCGCTGCTCAATACGCTCGGTCATAGCTTGCTGCGAGAAGACGCGGAATTTCATTCTTTTCAAATGTACGAGGCCGCAATTGCCGAATACGACCACTGGCGCGCCATGAACGGAACCGAAGCGTTGGCGGATCGCGCCGCGAATACGATGCTGATCGCATGCGCCCGCTATCTTGCCGCCCATGCTCCGACAGCAAGAGAGATGCCGCATACGGCTCGGATCGCCTGGCGACTGCACCGCGGCGAACGGCTTTTTGAGTCCGAATAAGCTGCCCTGTATTAATTCTGAATAAGTAATTTCTAAAAATGCGTTAATGTTTCATATAGTATGTCCAATTCGTTATTTAAAGGCTATCTCCGCTCATAAGCGAGGGGGTAGCCTTTTTCTTTTACACAGAATTCGAGAGAAGGAACGGCTAGATTTATTAAAGTTCTAAAAAATAATTAATGCCGAAAAGGCATAGGTCTGTGCTAAATTAAGGCAATGAAAAAGTTACTCAAAAACGGCTTTATCCGATTAGGACTTGTTGTTGTCGTCGTAGGCGGGGCGGTCGCCTATTGGCTGATGCCGCCAATCGCCAAGGTAGAAAGCGCCGAGATCGGCAATGGCGTTAAAGTGAAATTTAAAACGAACGGAACGCAAATCGAACAATTTCAAAACCAGTCATGGAATCCTTATTTCGCCAAAGGGGTGAATATGGGGGCTGCGGTTCCGGGACATTTCCCCGGCGAGCTCGAGATTTCAAAAGACGACTATATGAGATGGTTCGAAATGATTCAAGAGATGGGCGCCAACGTTATTCGCGTGTACACCGTACTTAAACCGGAGTTTTACGAGGCTCTGGTCCGATATAATGCGAAGCATCGGGATAATCCGCTCTTTTTTATTCAAGGGGTGTGGAGTCCGGAAGAGCAATTGATCGAGGGGCAGAACGCATTTGATCCGAAGGTTAAACAGAAGTTTGAAAAAGAGATTCAAGAGGCTGTAGAAGCTGTGTACGGAAATATCGATCTTGAAGCCGAAGAGCATTCCGGCAAAGCCAGCGGCAGCTATGTCTTTAATGCCGGCCCTTATCTCATGAGCTGGATCGTCGGCACGGAATGGGACCCTGTTATGGTGGTCAAGACGAATAAGAACAATCCGGACGTTGCGGATTATAAGGGCGAGCATTTTCAAAGCCAACCCGGAGCAAGTCCCTTTGAAAAATGGTTGGCCGAGATGGTCGACATCACGGCTGCCACGGAAGCCGAGCACGGATGGCAGCATCCGATCGCCTTCTCGAATTGGGTAACGACTGATCCGCTGGAGCATCCGGGCGAGCCGCTCGTTGCCGAGGATATGGTCAGCGTCGATCCGACGCATATCGCGGCCGTCGATTGGGATGCCGGTTATTTTGCCTCCTATCACGTGTACCCTTACTATCCGGATTTCTTCACCTTCGACAAATCGTTCCAAACGATGAAAAACGACAAAGGCGAAGCGGATAGCTACAAAACCTATCTCCACAAGCTGAAGGAATATCATAACGAGATACCGATTATGATTACTGAATTCGGCGTTCCCGCCTCGCAAGGAATTGCCCATACCGGCATGCTGGGGCGCGATCAGGGCGGTCACGACGATAAGAAGCAGGGGGAGATGGATGCGGATATGTTCCGTCAGATCCATCAGGAGGGATACTCCGGAGCGATTCTGTTTACGTGGCAGGACGAATGGTTTAAGAAAACATGGAACACGATGCATTACGACGTTCCCGATCGCCGGGCCTATTGGTATAACACGCTCACGAACGAATCCCATTTCGGCGTACTCGGTATGTATCCGAGCAAAGACGATAAGATTCACATCGACGGGGACGCTTCGGACTGGGACAAGCTGGATGACGGAGACAAGACAAAGCTGGAGCTGCAGAGCGAAGGATTTAACGAAATATGGGCCACGCATGACGAAGGTTATCTATACCTCTTGGTTAATTTTTCCGAATCTTTAGAATTTTCTAATCATTCAATCTATCTGGGCTTTGACACTTTAAATGGCGGCAATCGCCATGCTCCGCAGCTCCAAGGAAAGACGCTGGACGAGGGCTTGGAGACGTTAATCGAGCTCGGCGACGAGGACGAAAGCCGGATGATGATTGCCTCCAATTACGATTTCCATACCCGGTACTATGGCCATCTATCGAAAATATTAGCTTTTGATCCCAAAGAGCTGCAGGACGATAGCGGACTTTTTAAGCCATGGAAATTGGTCGTGAATTATTTGCTGGAACATCCGGATGCCCGGTTCGATCATCCCTTCGGCGATATCGACGTCGGAGACTTGCGAAGAGGAACGAGCAACCCGCAGGATCCGAATTATAATTCGAAGGCGATGTGGCAGGTCAAAAGCAATACGCTGGAAATTCGGATTCCGTGGATGCTGCTTGGATTCAGCGATCCGAGCTCGCTCAGCGCCATTAGCTACACGGATACCGGAACGAAAGAATTCGAATCGGTGAAAGTCGAAGGCGTTCGCCTCGTTCCCTGGATCGTCAGCAAAGATTCGCAAAAGGTGATCGGTCTCGAAGGCAGCGATCCGTATCCGGTATCGAAGCTTCCGTTTTACGCGTGGGACAGGTGGGAGGATGTCGATGTCGATTATGTGGAACGCCCGAAACAAAGCTACTACACGATGCAAAAAGCGATGCGCGAAGTCAATCAACCGGTAACTGAATAAAGCGAAGAGAGGAAGGATTTATTTGTGTATATCAACATCGAAGTGGCGATCCAATTTCTATACGTACTTCTTATTTTGAATCTCGTATTCGCTTTGGCCGTCTATGCCTTGAAAATCAAAAGTGTGAGCAAAGCCAGAACAGAGCGCAGGTTCGAGGTCAAAATCAAAGATTATCTCACCTACATCCAATTGAATATCGAAGGAACAGAACCGTTAAACGCACCGCCGTTTGCATTAAGCAAAATGGAACGAGAAGCGCTGCAGGAACGCTTGAACGAGATGATCGAGAACTTTACCGGAGCTCCTCGCGAGAAATGCATGGAGCTCTGCGTCCGCCTGGGGCTGGCGCAAAATCACCTTAATCGTCTGAGCAAAGGCGCCTATTCTGCGAAAATCGATGCGGCGTATCACTTAGGCTGCATGAGAGTTCGGGAAGCCGTTCCGGCTTTGCTCAAGCTGCTCCGAACGCATAAACGGAATTCGTCCCTCTTCGTCGTCGCCCGCTCGATTGCGAAATGCGCTCGCGATGAACAGGACGTCAAAGAAATGGTACAGATTCTTCTGAAGCATAACAAAGGCTTTTACGAGCTGCTTGTCGACATGATTAAGGAAGCGGACATCGATCATCGGGCGCTGTTTGCGGAATTTCTGCAACGGGACACCCATGAATTCATCCGAATCGGTCTGTGCGGATTGAAGGAGTATACCGAGCCGACGGCGGCATCGGCCGTCTATCGTCTTCTCGATTCCCCGGATAGCACCATTCAGTATAAAGCCGTGGAAATCTATCTGAAATCCGTTCATTTTATACCCAGAAACGTCGTTCAAAAGCTGCTCAGGCACCCGTTGGACGAGGTGCGCGTTATGGCGGCTCAAGCGATCGCGGATCTGAAGCTGGTTCCGTATATCGATGTTATGAGAGGAGCCTTGTTGGATGAAAGCAAGCGGGTATCCGCCGCCAGCGCGAACGGGTTGTTGCTGCTCGGAGAAGAAGGAGCCGCCCAATTGTGCGAAGTCGCCGCAGAAGCAAGAGGATCGGAGCAAGGGGAATTCCTCCGAACGCTTATTGAGGAACAAATCGAGGCCCTTTCCAGCCGGCACCACGACCTTGATCGGCTGACGCGATACAATTCGTTGGCTTACCATTACGAAAAAGCGTTCGGCAAAAACAAACGAATCTATCGCGTTGTGTAGTTAGCCGATTTAGGAGGAAACCGAAGCATGAGAATATTCGAATATTATTTGCAGCAGTTTTTAAACTTCTTGCGCGACTTTTTACTGGGCTACGGCTACTTTGCGATGTATTATGCCTTGGCGATTACTTTCATTTATTTTCTGATTTTCGCTTTATCGATTCGCCATACTTCGCCTCTCCAAAGAGGGATTCGCTACAATCGCATTCAGAAGCTGTCCGGTTCCGAACACTTGCCGCCGGTGTCCTTGTTAGTCCCGGCGTTTAACGAAGAATTAACGATCAAAGAAAACGTAAGATCCTTGTTGGCTTTGAACTATCCGGAATACGAGGTTATCGTCGTGAATGACGGCTCCAATGACGATACGACCCGAATTATGATCGAAGAGTTCCAGCTTCAAGAGATTCAGCCTTTTGTCGCCAAACCTATTAAAACCGAGAAGGTCAGAGGCTATTATCATAATCCCGAGTATCCGAACTTGTTTTTCATTGATAAAGAAAACGGAGGCAAAGCGGACTCCTTAAACGCAGGAATCAACCTTTCCCGCCATTCTCTGATTTCGACGATCGATGCCGATTCGCTGCTGGAGAAAGACGCGCTAACCCGAATCGCCAGAGTGTATATGGAAAATCCCGAAGAGACTGTGGCGGTCGGCGGAAACGTACGAATCGTGAACAGCTGTACGGTAGAAGACGGGATCGTTAAAAAAATCCGTTTTCCGCAAAAAGTGTGGCCGGCGCTGCAGAACGTAGAGTATATCAAAGCTTTCTTAGGCGGCCGGATCGGCTGGAGCGCCATTAACGGATTGATCATCGTGTCCGGCGCCTTCGGCGTTTTTCAGAAGGATAAGGTCATCGCCGTAGGCGGATATCGCGGCGGATATCCCGGGGAAGACATGAACATCGTCATCAAGCTTCACCGTTATTGCCTGGAAAATAAAATCCCTTACCATGTCGCTTTTTGCCCGGACGCCGTATGTTGGACGCAAGCGCCGGATACTTATCGGATACTAAGCAGCCAACGGAAGCGCTGGGGCCGCGGGAACTTGAAAAACATGGTCGAAGAAGGGTTCCATATGATTTTCCGCCCTCGGTACAAAGTGTTCGGGCTTTTAACGCTTCCGTATAACGTATTGTTTGAAACCTTGAACCCATATTTTCGCTTAAGCGGTCTGATTGCGATGCTGGGGTACTGGCTGCTGAATATGGCGGATTGGAAAACCGTCGTCGTCTTTATGCTGGTGAACTTTTTCTCCTGTTTCATTCTGAGCCTCGGCGCTTTGTTTATCGAGGAAAAAGCGTTTAATCGTTATCCGAAACTGAGCGATCTCCACAAAATGATGCTGTACTCTGTTCTCATGTTTTTTGGTTACCGACAAGTCGGCGTGCTGTGGAGATTAATGGGACACATCGACTTCTTCCGCAACAACAATAGGTGGGGAACGATGGTGCGTACTAATTTAAATTGAAAAAGAATGATATAGGTTGAACCATATGCGCGTCTAGGAAATACCCAATGGAATGGAGAAAGGGAATGGTTTTGCCGCAAGTTTTGGCTTTGAGCTGCTTACCGCTAGAGTTCTTATCATTCATAGCAACTCAAAACAACCTGTCTGAAGCCGGCAAAACCATCCCTTTCGGAATGCAATGAACTTCCTATTCACTGGTTCAATCTATATCAATTAAGGAGTGGAGATCATGGCCGTCATTCGCAACAGCATTCAGGAAACGACGTTGCAGCTTTTACAATTCATCCATGTAGCGACCCGAAAGAGCGCTTCGTGCGGAGTCATTCTGGCTCCTTGCGCGGACTTGAGTCCAAGAACGCTCGAACAGGCGAAAGGGGTGATAAGCAAGAACGACATTTCTCTGTCGGTCCAATTATTCTATGACGATTCGAATCAGGTTTTATGCGCGGTACTGGACGGCGGTACATTGGGCAGCACCCACTATGCGTCGCTCGTATTGAAGGATTTCCTTCAACCTCGGCGTCTGCTGCACGGACGATTAATCGTGTCCAGCTTTCCGGAGAGCGGAAAGCCGACCGAGTCCGCAATCGCGGATTTCATTCAGCAGGCGATCCGGAGTAAAGGCAACGATGGGGACATTCGTTTTCTTACGTCGGACGATGCCGCGACTTCTGTACTCCTTGCCGAGCCCGACGATCTCGTGCGCGAATTCATCAAGATCCGCTTGGAGCTGAAAGGGTATCGCGTCTATGAGGCGCAAGACGGACAAGAGGCTTACGATGTGTTCTTCCGGGAATTGCCGGACCTCGTCATTACCGAGTTAAAAATGCCGATTCTGGATGGATATCAGCTGATTCGCAGCATCCAACGCCATGAACCGAATGAAGGCAAGGTGATCGTTCTGACGGACAATCATCTCGCGGACAACAGGAGCCGCGCTTACGAGTCGGGAGCTGCCGATTACGTGACCAAGCCGCTGTCGATCTCCGAATTGGAATGGAAAATCAAGAGACTGGCTGGAAACCTTTAACTTGAAAACGCGAGGAGCGGATAGTATGACATACAACATCTTAAAAGAAAATCTGCAAAATAAAACGGCGAAAGTCGGCGTCGTAGGTCTGGGATACGTCGGTTTGCCGCTAGCGATGGAAATGGTAAAAGGCGGTTTTACCGTATATGGCATTGACCTGGATAACCGTAAAATAGAGTCCCTTCTTGGCGGCGAATCCTACATTCAAGACGTGCCGAGTTCCATCGTGGCCGATGCCGTGAGCAGCGGGAAATTCGTGCCGACGAACCGCTTCGAAACGATGCGGGAGTTGGATACGATCAGCATCTGTGTGCCGACCCCCCTCAGCGAAAACCAGGATCCGGACACTTCCTTTATTGTGAGCGTTGTGAACGAGATCAAGAAATATATCCGCAAAGGAACGTTGATCGTTCTTGAAAGCACGACATATCCCGGAACGACGGAAGAGTTAATCGAATACGAGCTTGAGGCTCTGGGATTAAAGGCCGGTCGGGACTTCTTCCTCTGTTTCTCCCCGGAACGCGTAGACCCGGGCAATCCCAACTACAATACGTACAATACGCCCAAGGTCATCGGCGGCACGACGGAGAGATGCAAAGAGCTCGGGGTATCGCTGTACAACAACGTGGTCAAAACCGTCGTTCCGGTGTCTTCGCCTAAAGTCGCGGAGATGTCCAAGCTGCTGGAAAATACGTTCCGCAGCATCAACATCGCTTTCGTCAACGAATTGGCCATGATGTGCGATCGAATGGCGATTGACGTATGGGAAGTCATTCGGGCCGCCTCTACGAAACCGTTCGGATTCATGGCCTTCTATCCGGGGCCGGGAATCGGCGGGCATTGCATCCCGCTGGACCCGATGTATCTATCCTGGAAAGCCAAAGAATTCCGCTTTTACAGCAAGTTTATCGAATTAGCTCAGTCGATTAACGATAATATGCCGGAATACGTTCTGAACAAGACGGCTCAAGTGCTGAACGTATACTCCAAATCGATCCGCAATTCTAAAGTATTGCTGCTAGGCATGTCCTACAAGCCGGACATCGACGATCTGCGCGAATCTCCCGGCCTGGAAATCTATGAATTGTTCAAAAAAAGCGGAGCAAAGGTGGAATATTACGATCCGTACGCAACTTCGTTCCAGGACGAACAGGGCCGCAGCGTTCATACGGTGAAATACGATCCGGACGCCTTTGCCCAATACGATTGCATGGTGTTGATCACCAATCATCGCAGCTTCAGCTATCATGAGCTGGCGGAAATGGGCGTTCCGATTATCGATACGCGCAATGCTTTTGCAGACATTAAGTCGGATAACATTCATAAGCTAGGAACCGGAATTCAACACCAAGACGTGAAAGTTCTTGTCGGCGCTTAAATCCAACATTCCCAGCAAGCTCCCGCCTCTTAAAATGATTTTGATCGCCATGCTGGTCTGCGCGGCGATCGCAACGGTTCTTATGCTGAAAGAACGCTTCGACAAGCCGTCGATTATGGCGACTTGGGTATGGGATACAACGGCTTTAATTGAAGACAAAAACGAAATACTCGCATTTGCCGAAGATCAAGGAGTGAACGTAATCTTCCTGCACATCGATCGCGAATCCCAAGATTTTGAACCGTACCGGACTTTCGTCGAGGAAGCGCACGGGTTGGGAATCGAGGTCGAAGCGCTGGGAGGAGACCCCACCTGGGGATTAACCGATTATCGACGGGAGATCGACTCTTTTATCGGGTGGATGGAAGACTATCGGAACGCGGTGAGCGAACAAGCCGCTTTTGACGGCATCCATGTCGATATTGAGCCTTATCTGCTGGAGGGATGGGAACAGGATCGTGACGATGCTGTAAGCCAATGGATGGATAACGCGGCATATTTAGTTGACAGGGCCAAGCGGGTCGGCTCCTTGCGGGTATCGGCCGATCTCCCTTTCTGGATTCATAAGATTCCCGCCCGATCCGGCGAGAGCTTGGGGGCTTGGATGCTGGAGCGGTTCGATCGCGTTGTGCTGATGAATTATCGGAATTTCGCCATCGGCGATAACGGAATTGTAGAACATGCTTTGCCGATGATCAAGGAAGGAACCCGAGCGGGGAAGCCCGTGATCATTGGTCTGGAAACGGCGCCTTCGGACGAAGGGGAGCACGTTACTTTTTTCGGCCAGGACGCCTCCAGCTTACAGCGGCAAATGCAGTTGAGCCATAAGGCTATGCGTCGGTATTCCGGATATGAAGGCTTCTCCATCCATGACTACAAGAGCTGGAAGGGAGCCGCGGAATCCGGCCTGCAGGAATGAAAGGAAGGACGATACGTATGGGGAAATATTTCGGTACCGACGGGGTACGCGGCGTAGCTAACGGGACGTTAAGTCCTGAATTGGTATTTCGTTTAGGACGACTAGGCGGATATGTGTTAACTCGGAACAAGCAGGGGAAACGTCCGAAAATATTGATCGGGCGGGATACCCGCGTTTCGGGGGAGATGCTGGAAGCGGCTCTTGTCGCAGGCTTATTGTCGATTGGCGCCGACGTTCTCCGATTAGGCGTTATTTCTACGCCGGGCGTGGCGTATTTGACGAAAGCAAGGGGAGCGGATGCGGGGGTGATGATTTCCGCATCCCATAATCCAGTGGAGGATAACGGGATTAAATTTTTCGGAGGCGACGGATTTAAGCTGTCGGACGAGATCGAAGCGGAGATCGAAGCGCTGCTGGATGCGGACGCGGATCGCATTCCGCGTCCGATCGGCGCCGGCGTCGGTGCGGTGCAGGATGATCTCGAAGGGGGACAAGCCTATCTCTCCTACTTAAAGGCGACGGTTAATCATCGCTTCGAAGGGCTTAAAGTGGTCGTGGATTGCGCCAACGGAGCGGTGTCGAGGTTGGCGCCCCGGCTTTTCCGCGACTTGGGAGCAGATACGGTGGTGTTGTCCCATCAACCGGACGGCTTGAATATTAACGATGGATGCGGCTCTACGCACCCCGAAGCGGTTCAGCGGGCGGTGTTGGAGCATCGGGCCGACCTCGGCCTTTCCTTCGATGGGGATGCGGATCGGCTTATTGCCGTCGATGAGAAGGGGATGATCGTGGACGGAGACCATATCCTCTTCATTCTGGCTGAATTCATGAAGAAGCGTCAACGCTTGAAGAATGATACGGTAGTGTCTACCGTCATGAGCAACCTGGGCTTCTACAAGGCGCTGGAGCGGAAGGGGATCGCAACCAAACAAACCAAAGTAGGAGACCGCTACGTTTTGGAGGAAATGCTGCAAGGCGGCTATAATCTGGGCGGGGAGCAGTCGGGCCATATCGTGATGCTGGACTATGGCACGACCGGAGACGGCATGCTGTGCGCGATTCAACTGATGGACGTCTTGAAATCCGGGTCCGAATCTCTAAGCGAGCTTGCACGTGGCATGACCAAGTATCCGCAGCTGCTGATCAACGTTCAAGTCGAGGACAAGTCGAAGCTGGCGGGAAATCCGAAAGTCGAAGGAGCCATCAGATTGGTAGAGAATCGGATGGATGGGAGCGGGAGAGTGCTCGTTCGCCCTTCAGGGACGGAATCGATCGTGCGAGTGATGGCGGAAGGCCCGAATGAACAAGAGCTTGCCGGCTTTGTCGGGCAAATCGTCGCTGCGATTAAGGAAGAATTGGCATTCAGCGGTAGATGATGAAGAAATGGCTGATCTGGATTTGGGTCATCGTCCTATGCGTATCGATTGTCGTACCCGTCGCTGCCGCCGCTTCCCAAATCCGAATCGTCGTAAACGGCGAGAAGGTAGATTTTCCGGATGCGCCCCCGTATATCGATCGCCAATCGAACCGTACGATGGTCCCGGCAAGATTCGTATCGGAAAAGCTGGGCGCCAAGATGGAGTGGAATAAGGATTCCAACCAAGTCGCTTTTTCGATGCCGAATAGAACGATCCATGTAACGATCGGCCAAAACAACGCGCAAGCGGCGAATGGGGAGACGATAACGCTCGATACGCCGGCGGTGATCCAAAACAACCGCGTTATGATCCCGTTGCGGCTGATCGGTGAGCTTTTTCAAGCTCAAGTGGAGTGGGATGCGCAGCATAGGCTGGCCGTCGTGACGACTCCGCCGAAAATTCCTAAAGGCACGTGGATTTGGGATAGCCGCATCATTGAAAACGATCGGGATCGAATTCTCGGCTTTGCAAGCGAACACGACGTAAATGCCATCTACCTTCACATGAATAGAGATATTGCGCCTAAGGTATATGCAGATTTCATTCGAAGCGCCAAAGAACGGAAAATTCGAGTGGAGGCTCTGGCCGGTCGTCCCGATTGGGGGCTTAAATCCAAGCAGGATCAAATAAAAGCATTTATGGCATGGGTTCGGCAGTACAACGCATCCGTTGAGTCGGAAGAGCGCTTTGCCGGTCTGCATTTCGATATCGAACCTTATCTGCTGGCTGAATGGAATGCCAATAATCGGATGATTCTTGAAAACTGGTTACATAATTTGAGATTCATTGAGCAGGAAGCCAAAGGCAGCGGATTAGAAATTGCGTTGGACGTCCCTTTTTGGCTTCATAACGTTAAAGTGCCCGACACCGAATACAGTTTCAGCGCATGGCTGCTTGAGAAGTTCGACAGTCTTGTAATTATGGATTATCGCAATCATGCCTTGGGGAAAGACGGGATCGTCGCGAACGCCCAAGCGATGTTGAAGGAAGCCTCTGCTCTCGGCAAGTCTTTGATCATTGCGGTGGAAACCGCTAGAAGCTTGGAAGGCGATCGCGTGTCCTTCTATTCCAAGAATCCGGATTTCATGGATCAAGAGCTGCAAACCGCTCATCGAGAGCTATCCCAGCATGCCGGTTATGCCGGAATGGCAATCCACGATTATAGAAGCTGGGTTGCGATGGTTGGAAGCTCGGAGTGAGGGGGGATTTAGGAATAGCCCTTCATCTCACAGTGATGAGGGGGATGCGTAGTCGTCAAAATCAGGCGGCATTTATATGGCTCGAAAAGCGGCAAGCCCCATTTGGCAGCGGGGCTTGCCGCTTTTCATTGTTTCGATAACCAGAAATAGATATAATTTACTAAAAAGGATCGGGGGACTATTGCTATGGGTTCAAATTCGAATTCTGAAAGCCTGCATCAGCGACACGACACCTCGTATCGTTTTTTATTATCGAGTAAAAAGCTGTTTGTTGAACTTCTTCGTTCCTTCATAGATAGAGGCTGGGTGCAGGCGGTAGACGAGGAGTGCGTTCAGGAGATTCCGCATTCCTTCGTGCTTCAGGATTTCAAGCGTCAAGAGGCGGATCTAGTATATCGGGTTAACTTGAACGGACAAGACGTCGTGTTTTACCTGCTGTTGGAGATGCAATCGAGTGTAGATTATCGCATGCCTTACCGGCTGCTGCTGTATCAGGTAGAAATTTGGCGTTACCTGCTGCAGAACGAGGAGGCTTCGCTAGCCAACCGGAAAAGCTTTCAATTGCCTCCGATTATACCTATTGTGTTGTATAATGGGAAGAAGAAGTGGAGCGCCGAGCGGCAGTTTCGCAGCCTGTTGGCTAATGAAGAGATGTTTGGCTCGGAATTGCTGAATTTTGAATATTTGTTTATTGACGTAGCGCGATATACAGAAGATGAGCTGCTATCGTTGTCCAACACGATCGGCTCTGTGTTTTTGCTGGATCAGACGGAAGACAGACAGCAGTTGTTAAGCCGTCTTGGCAAGCTGATGGGCACCATCCAGCGAATGCCGGAGGATAGCCAGCAGAAGTTTATGGCGTGGATGGCCAATATCTTTTTGCAAAAGCTGCCGGAGAATGAACCGAACCTGCAGCAATTTATCCAGAATGTGAAAGGAGATGCATCGTACATGGCACTGGAAAAGGTTTTGGACGATATTGAGCGTGAGGGTGAGCTTAGGGGGAGACTCGAAGGTAGACTTGAAGGAAAGATTGAAGGAAAGATTGAAGGAAAGATTGAGGGAAAGATTGAAGGAAAGCTCGAGGAAAGGGAACAAGTTGCAATGCGGATGATTGAGGAGCAGTTGGACGCTGATCTGATTTCCCGAGTAACCGGCTTCTCTCTGGATAAGATCGATCAATTACGTGCACAGGGTAACA